>Ga0136643_10001286_pt1 | contig 30249 bp, 17 predicted proteins | sample TergutLab28metaG_FD_96883 | JGI IMG/M metagenome (GOLD analysis project Ga0136643, IMG submission 96883) | Labiotermes labralis P1 segment gut microbial communities from Petit-Saut dam, French Guiana - Lab288 P1 (version 3) (version 3) | ecosystem: Host-associated > Arthropoda: Insects >... | reverse complement strand
GTCAGCCTTACGCACCGGCCGCCTTTACTCCCAGGAAATACTCCTGGTACTCATTTCTGTTAGAGGCTGAGTCGACCCCAGGGTCATAGTGTGATCGGAAGGATTTTATGTCAATGAAAAAATCCATTGACACCAGCTGGGATCGAAACAGCGACCTTCCGATTTGTAGCACAGCACCTTAACCACTGTGCTACCGCGGTCCCAAGTCCACACGTAGTAAATCTTATTTCCACGTACGTCCATGATCAGCACATTAAGGGGGAATTTTTAGTGACAGATTCCGCAGATTACCAAAAATGCTTTGGTGTGATAGTACTATTCTGAAAATGCATTTTCTCATGAAAAATTAACAATTTGTCAGAAAGCTCCTGTCAGCATTTAAAACCAGTATTGTATAAAGCAACAAATAGGTTATCGTAATAAACTTTACTGTTTTCGTAAATGATTTTCACTACGATATTTTTCCTCTGGGTTTACTACATTTCCGAAATCATTCCCTCCTCTTCTATGCTGCAAAAACACAGTTCTTCCGAAAATGGATATACTTCTGTCATCAGGAAAAAGAATAGAAGAAACACAAGTATTTACATATAGGCTCCTTAATACGTATAAAATTTCTCTCTGGATGTCTTCCAATTCATCAACCAAAAATTGCCCCTCCCTTGCGATTACGTTTAGATTCTGGTGAAAACAAATCTAAAGAAACTGGGAAACACATATGGCGGTAAAGTATTTAATGGCAGTCATGCTGCAACATCTGAATTTCTTAAGTATTTATTGAGTGACGTCTTAATGACTGGTGACATTACATTCTTTTATCAGTCAACAAATTAATTTTACCTTAACGTAATTCACATTCCTATATGGCATCCAAATTTCACACCAAAAACTTTAATGTGTCGAAGTAAATACAGTCTTACCAGCTCTCAAGTCGCAAGCTGGAGATTACATTATTTTTATCATATTTCAACATCCTGTGTACATCGTTGGTTCCTTACACTGTAGCGGAGTGTTTAGGTTAGGCTGATTTTGAATTGTGGTGCTTTGATGCCGCGTAATAGAAAATGCTTTAATCGAAGGATTATTTATGAAGGTGTGCAATATAACTGTCTCCTCCCTCTTCAACCACAGGCCGTTTTATTTCTATGATCGGGCGTCAAGTAGGCCACATTAATTTAAACAAATACATTTTATATCTAAATTTAATTATATAAAATAGACATGAATTTTTGGATCGATTTAGTGGCCTACTAGAGCACCCAGAAGTCTCTCCAAATTGTCGTTAGCACAACGGATATGCGGGATTCAACTAATAAGAAATATGAATATGAACGACCATAAAAAAACAGAAATCTTATGCAAATAACATAAATTTCTATAACAGTCTGCGACGAAATGTATCAACGCAATACGACACATTTAATTTACTTCAAATTCTGATACACGGTACGCAATGTTCAGTCCTTTAAATTTTAACAGTTTTTTAAGTTCTGCAGGTTTGAAACGGTTCACTCATTATTCATTATTATTATAGCCGTTTTAATACTTGCTTTATTTTAAAGAAATACGCCAATTATTTGATCATTAAAAATGGAGAAATAATCATCAATGCACACTGTATGTAGTGACTTCCAAATCTGTGCTAGAGATTAGAAGTGTAAACATATATCTATTATTTCCACACACACACACACACACACACACACACAGGGGCAAAGTAAGTGCAGCAATGATGATAACTTAAGCATGAAATTTTTGACAAATTACCTTCAAGAAATTTCCGTAATAAAACTCGGTAAAAGGGGGAAAAGAAAATACTCTAGGGGCTTACGTTCTATTTTATGTTGGTGCAAAGTAAATAAATTATGGTACTGTTCACTCTTTTCGTTCTAGTGTGTGTTGTAGTCGGGACGTTGGGTATTAAGCGAGCGAATTATACTCCATATAAATGTACCTACAAATTATTTATTCTTAGTAATTAATAATGCACGGACGCAAAACACAGTGCGAAAAAATATAGCAAAATTCAGGTGTACTCAGTGAAACATTAATTCAAATAACTGTATTAAGGTGTGGAAAACGCCTGGCTCGACAAACGCCTATGACACTCGTTTTTCTTAATTTTGGTTAAAATATGAGCCAGCAGTATGCTTTGCGAAATTTATTATACATTGCGAGACGTAAAAATAATTCTGATTTTATTTCACACACTTTCTAAACAATAACCCAGAAATTATGTCAGTGTTAAAAAGAGGTCTAAAAAGAAATTAGCAATCTGTGTACAGGCCGACACAGTATCAGTTCTAATGATACTAGTTTCTCTTTTACGGTAAGAATTTTTGTTTTGAGCAAAATTGTTATAATTTGATTCCACAATACATATGAAGAAAGCTGCGCGTGATACTTCCTTGCGAAATATGTTATATGCAAAATTCTATAACTCCTGAAAATTTGAAAAATGAAATTAAAATTTGTATCATATGCGTGTTTACTGACATAAATTTTGTGTTCTTAAACATTATTTTCTACCAAAGTCTAGGACACCCATCAAAGGATGTAAAGAAGATGTTATTTTTAATGTAATTTATCCATGTCAATCTAAGTGATTTCTCGGTGGAAATGATTGCAGTTCTTTCCAGCTCTCAGTTGATCTAGTGCTGATTTTACCTTTATTATGTTTAGAGTAAAATTTCTGTAGAAAACAATTTTGTTATTACTGTACGGTTATAGTAAGGCTAATATGGTGAGAATTCGTCAGCTGACATTTCTTGCATGACGTTTGGAGTAATATGAAGCTACCTTGCCTAGGAATATTTGTCCAAGCCTAATATTTATGGTCTTTGGTTACGCAGATCTTTGGACATATACTGGCAGGTGCGGTAACAAACAGCCGTGGCCTGCCTTCGCATTCTTCCGCTCACGCGTACTTGCCAAATACTAAGCCAACAGATTCATGCCAGTAGCTGTGCCTTACATTCTGTCTGTATCTGGTCACACGACGAGTCTCTCCCCATCAAGCATTGCTCTCAAACTTCCCTATGTCTTCCTCCTTTGCCCCCTACTCGTAAATTTTAAATTTCATAATTTGGCTACTATTTATCAGAGTATTCCAACAACATAGATGACAGGCCGCAGTTTAAGAAGCACTGCTTCAACGTTTAGCGCACAGCAATATCCGGCTTCATAATATCAGCTACTTGAAACAAATCACCTTCGCTACTGATAATAAAAGAAATGCAGTACACCATACTTAATAATTTGATTGATGGCTTCTGAAGCATAAAAGGCGCTGCTATACACTATCTCAACAAATGAAAGGCACCATTAATAACAGAGACTGTTCTCTAACTTAGTATGCGGAACAATCAACACAACCACTGGGCCACTTTGAGGCAAAGAGCCGCCCTGTATCGTGGACAAAATTCATTATAATAACGACAAAACTTTCTACACAATATAAACACAAACCCTCTTTTAAGAGAGCAACATTTTCATTATTTGTTGCCCGTTGAAGTCTATAATATGAATGAGAATTAATCCATTAATTATACCAAACTCTTAATTATAAACACACCTCTCCCTTTGTATATTCTTAATTTATATTCAGGGAACGTGTAAAACGTATTCTTTGGAGGACCACAGAGATATTCAATACGATACATAGGAATTTTAAACGATTTTATTCATAAAATAAGAGTATCTATTTATCTACCTATCTAACTTCGTAGTGTTTCGGACCAACGTTGCCAAGTGCTCCCCGTTTTCCGGTTTTCCGGAACTTATTTAGAGACATTTGTTAGAAGTGCTGGCACGAGAGATCGGCCCGTCACAAGACCCCTAAAACAAACACAGAAAAACCCGATATACATTCATGACAGGAGAGTAATTTAGGCCACGATCATAATTTTCCAGCACCAAAAATCATAAAACCAGTGCCATTAAAGAGAATTAATTTTTTAAGTCGCTGAATGCTGCCAATGAAACTACCGAAAGCACGGTGAGATGGAAGATTTCCAAAATAATTTTGTAGAATAAAAAGTGATTAGTATTTTGTTCTAAATGTTTGTGCAGCTGGCTCAGATTCGCTGCGCAGTCTCTTCAGATCAGAAAACATGGTATATATTAATTTACTTTTCCCATCAAGTGTTATATTGAATTCAAGGACATAAGATTTTTTTTGACAGAAGCCATCCCGTTGTGTAGTAACAAAATTATATAATATATATAAGATGTTTTGTCCACAATAAATGCTACAGATATTATCTGTATCTCATAAAATGTTAGATACAATTTTTCCTTCTGTGTTCACGAAAATATCTATTTCAGATAGCAAACAAAAAGAATATCCTTAACATTTTACCTCTACCCAGGTCTTTCACAGTCCAGTAGTAGATAACATTGTCATATTACAATCAGACTTCTTCCAGCAGTTGTTGGAGCTGACAGACGAATGTAATTAACTGTTAAAGTCGCAGCACCCTTTACTTCATACCAAAACAAACAATTTCGCAGCTCATTGTTTGGTGATTAAAAAAAAAACAGTCAGACATATTCGGACTGTCAGAGCCCATAAACATATCTTCCTCACAAATTCGTCCAAATATGTTGGTTTACAGCCGCACATGTTTCTGCCACATCAGTTTCATATTCTGAAATTTCTCAGGCAAATCTCAAAGAAAAATTTCCGTCGCTCCTGGCGCCTTTCAAGCTGCATAAATTAGTAAGCTCTTCATGGACAAGAAAGGCAATAGCAGTTTACTGTAAAGATCAGACGATCACATACATTGTAGAGAAAAATAAATGTATCTTTATGTTGAAAGTAATGGTAGGCGTATAGTCACTGAACCTTGGTGTAACAACCCTAGGACAATTACTAAAATTTGTCCTAACATACGTATTAACATCTGATACTATTACTTGTAAAGAAACGAATATACACCATTCGAGTCTATTCGAGTCTAAGATGATGCAAAGGCAGACTGAAATCGACTCGACCCATGCATTTTGACATATATATAAATATACACACAAAATCTACATTAATAGCTCGAATAGAATTTTCGATTACTGAGCTGCAGCCATCATTGCCTTATAAATCTGTTCCATAATGTAAATACCTATGTATAAGTAAAATTAATTCACCTTTATAAAAGTTGCCTTTCATAAGATTTATATTGTGAAAAGAATATATTAATACAAGGTAATGGTTTGGTGAGAGTAAAAAAATGTTACATTTAAAAGTAAGCTTCATCCAATTTTTGATTAACACATTTTGATATTTATTTTACTAATACAAGTATTCTATTGAATAATGCACGAATAAATACGCCCTTCCAATTACATATGTTCCATCATGTATTCAGAAATTGAAATCTCGAGCCATAAATTCGGTATTTAATCTAAGGCGAAATGTTCAACCATTGGTACAATGCTTTTAATTTCACTTACAAACTATTCCATCTCTTACTACATTCTTATGTGAGCTATTAATTATTCCCAAGCCAATGGCAAAATAATTATTTATCTCATAATTCCTTTTCCGCTTTGTTTCTGGTTCAATACTATTACTACTCACCCCCATTTTCATTCGCTTTTCCTTGCTACAACCAATGCGAAGTAACTACGGTGTAACCTCTGGAACCTTGTAATTGGAAAAGGGAACAGACAACGTGGGTTGAGGGAAAGGGGGTTGGAATGAGATCGGGGTTGGGAGTGGCATCAACAGTGAGAGAGTGGATATGGGAGGAAAGGGGAAAGAAGATCGAAGATGCATCTGATGCTACAAATTAAATTCTGAGAAGCACGAGGGAACACGAGAGTGACGGATAGATGGGCAGAAAGAGAAGGAATCTGGGGCAAACGAAGGAGTCTTCTCAGAAAATGAGGTCTGATTTAAACCAACAGGGTTTGTATTCAGAAGAATAACTGCGTGTTGATCCAAGAAGTTTAGATTTGTACGAACCTCGGCCTTATATTTTACAGTTTACAAGAATTAAGTTTAAATAACGCGGACCTTCATTATGCGCATATTTCAAAACATGTTGTCAAAGCAGCCATAACGAAAACAATTTTTAGGGTGGAATACATATTAATTACAGGCTAGCTTGTAGCCTGTACAAAACATTATTCGGGAAAACTAAAAGGAAAATTTTGACGTTTTGCTGACCGTGCATCTCAGTATATTTATATCAGTATTTAACCAACTTGATGCACAAAATTTGTTGTAAATAATTTTTTATTTCATACCTCTATATGTACTAAGGCCACGGAGTTTTTACATGTTTCGAGCACATTTGCTCATTATCAGGAGGTCAAAATTGCATTACACAGTCTCTGGTATCATCACATCTATAGGTGTGATGATGCCAGAGATAAATAAAAGGAAAATATTACTTGCGAAACTCGATTGTATATGGAAGGGGAAGATTATAATTTATCTTAAAGAACAGAATATGAGAATTTGGATTAGATTTATATGGCACGAAGAAGCGGAATCTTCAGATCAAACTGAAACTCGGGTTGCATACACGGCAGGTAATTCCTTGAACAGCTGGACGGCTAATAATTGTGAAGGACACTGTTCCTACAAATGATTCCGAACGCACATTCAATCCGCTCACAAAACAAATACCGCTGCATTGCACAGATACACATCGCATTCCGTTTCAAAAGGTTACGAAATATAAGCCCAGAAAGGCCAAAATATTTTCATTTTAAGCACAGCAGTACTGCATAACATATAAATCCGTAGGCTTAAACACGTAATAAGTATAAACCAGCAAGCGGCACTTTTGTTTTTTAAAACTAAACGTTCGTTTATAAGGCTATGTGATTAATTTATATTAACAAGAATGGAAATGCGTAGGGTAGACCTACTCGAACGTAGTACAGGAAGCCACGAGTCCTTTCATAAGATTCCGCACATCACGCTATGGTTTATAGAATTTTCAAATATATTTGTATCGCTGTGAATATTAGCACAAAACACACACACACACACACACCACTGTACAGCAAAAGAGCATTTTCTTTAAACATCAATTCTGTTACATCAACACTCCATCAAACATAGAGCTATTTCAACATTTGACAAAAGTTAAGTACCAGTTCCTGAATGTTGATTTATTTCTGAGAAGGAAAGAGAGTGATTTTTAATATTTCGTTGAACGTGCATCTCTGCATAATCATGTAAATAAAACCAACTTGGTATGCAATTTATTCTTAGTATATTTATCAATCCCTACATGTTTCGGGCGACTATGGGCCCATCATCAGGAGAAAAAAACTGTGTTTTTGCGAAACTTGGTATGCAGGATGGAATGAATTCCACCCCGCATACCAGTCATCCACACAGAATAACAAATACCAAGTGTCGTATATGCACAGTTGTTTCTCCTGATTATGGGCCCATAGTGGCCCGAAACATGTAGAGATTGATAAATATACTAAGAATAAATTGTGCACCGAGTTGGTTTTATTTACAAGATTAAAGAGAGTGATATAACTTGAGGGTTGTTTGATCGTGCATCTTCCTCATGAAGTGATGCGGAATGTCAACTTGATGCAACAAGGTAATTTTATTAATATACGGTGCGGATGGTGCACGGCACCATCCGCACCGTACACACGACCCACGCAGTGGCTCTCAAGACCACCATCCATCCAAAAACTCGGTGCAGAAAACCATATGCTGCAACTCAACATCCTATTCTCCTGATGATGGACGTATGCACCCGAAACATGTCGAGCTAAGAATATATTAATTAAATTACCTTGTTACATCAAGTTGGCATTCCACATTATTTCAGAATGATATAAATTAACACTACTAGTGAAAAGACGGAGATCAAATTTCAAACCAGTTTTAAACATTTAGTTATTACTCTTAACGAAGTTAAATTTGTCACTGTTCTTAATAAAACACCTGGCCATGAAGGCAGATAGGGGATTGGAGGTAGAGTTCCTTACAGGCTCAAGCTTCGTACCAGACGGAGGTGAGTGGCCACCTCCATTACCCTACCCCTTTACCCTTAGGATAAAAAAAACTGGTACCCTTTTAACAGGAGGCTGGGTGGTTCGGAGGCGCTCTAGACATTTTGAAGAAGAGAATATATCTAGTGCCTGCTAGAAATCTAAATAAATATTACAGTCCTTTTTTTATAGTCACTATACCGACTGAGCTACCCGGCTTCTATTATGCTTAGAAACATTTGGTAATTAATAAGCTATAAACATCCTTTATTCAAACAACTTCAGCATCAATCACAATGGAGCAAAGTCAAGTTATTTTAAAGGTCTGCTTCGAAATTTTGCATATTAAGAATATTTAAAGGAAGAAAAACTAAAAAACAATACAAAGAAATTGACAATGAAGAAAATACAATTTTTTCTCGTAGTATTTGGTTACAGCGGACTGAGAAGTTTGAGCTTTGCATTAATATGAGGAGACAAACAGCACTGTGGGTCAAGTTATCTATCATGGCATTTGGTTAGCATTTTATATATTTATTACTAAATCTTTGAGTATTAAATTTTCCACCATTCGTTGACTTACTTAGTTACTCCATGGTGCAGAGTCCTTCTTGAGAAGCTAACTGATTTGCAGCTAGTCAAGAAATTCCCCGCATTTCACGGAACCCGAAGGTTCATTACCGCAATCACAAGCGTCCGCCACTTGTCTCTATCCTGGGCTAGCCCAATCCAGTCCATATACCCACACCCCACCTCCTGGAGATTCATCCTAGTATTATCCACCCATTTACGCCTAGGTCTCCCCAGTGGTCTCCTTCCCTCCGGTTTCCCCATCTAGACCCTATACACCCCCTTCTCCTCACCCATAGGCGCCACATGCCCAGCCCATTCGTTGACACATTTCAAAATTACAGAGTGTTTATATTTGCCAACAAATTGCCAGCATTCTACCTACTCCTTTGAAGAATATAAGGCATACCTTAAAATCAAACAAATGTGAGACCTTCTTTTATTAAATTTCATCTTCTTGCCTCCTTGCATAAGGCATTTTCGATTTAATGAAAGGAGTATTCAAAATGTGCACTTTCCATATCAGACAAAATGTTACGTGCCAAATACTTTAACCTGCGATGGGGTTTACCAAACCACTGCCCCTGAAGCCTAAGAATAAATATCGATCTCCTGTATAAGGAAAATAAATACTTTTCCCTTATTCCAAGATTAATATAAATTCATTAGATAATTTGCGATAGATACGGACTGTGACGGTAAGATACAAAAATGTTTTTCTAATATTATGCTTTTATTGTAATAGAAATGGAGGTAAATATATCCTTCACTCCACGACGGAACAGGAGGGAATATAGCTTAGGTGCTCTCACTTTTAGGCGCGTTCGCAAAACTGCGAAAAGTGACTATTAGCTTCGTCATGTCTTTCGGTCCGTCCGTCTGCATAGAACTCGGCTCCCACTGGATGGATTTTCATGAAAATTACTATTTGAGGATTTTTCGAAAATCCCTTGAGAATATTCAAGTTTCATTAAAATCGAACAAGAATAACGGGTACTTTATATGACGACCAATATACACATTTTATTATATTTCGCTTATTTCTCCTTAGAATCATAAATATTTCGGACAAATGTTGTAGAGAAAATCAAAACACACATTTTGTGTTCACTAGGTGCTTTCTTTTTCTTCGAAAATTGTGCCTTTCATGAGAAAATGTGGAAAAATAACATAGAGCGGGGCAGGCCAAGGATGACAATATGGCGCGTGTGCATTGCATGGTGGATACCTAAGGGTACAAATACACACACTCAGGTTGTGTAATACTCATTGCTTTTCCACAGCCACATTAGCTGCACGACGGTACCACCATGTTACGTTATACGTATATTGTCTGGCGTGCTAACATTGGCGGCAGATGGATTTAATCAGCTTCATAGGCGTGTCTGTTTACAGCCGGGTAAAGAGCCTGAGGTCCGGACTGAAGAAGGGACTGGATGGTCCACAGTTTCGGTCTGGCAGCAGCAGAGAGGGGAATATTATCTTGCGTCTGCCGGGGATCGAATCAAATTCGTCGGTCCTCTATTCATGATACCCAATACGATATTCCGTCTCACAAAATAGTGTACATGGAGAAAGGGGTGTAAGTATTACTTACTTTCTAATCTTAAAGATGCTGTAACGGAATAACAAATGTTCTTGCAGCCACGTTAATCAGAACACGGTTAGTCTGTGCGTTAATCAGCTTGCTAATTAAAACATATCACGTGCCACATTAGACATGCGAGCCAATGGCACGTAATCTTTGGTGTAAGCGAAGACCATAGAGCCGGCATAGTGATGCTGGTGTCATAAGTAGGCTACGGGTTGAGAGATCCAGTGTTTGGTTCCCAGCAGTAGCAAGAAACTTTGTTCGTGTATAAAATTCCAGATCGATTCTGGAGACTGCCTAAACTTCTCTTTAAAGTATAACGAAAGTTCCTTGCTCAGGATACAGCGGTGGGTGTTTGAAGTTGGCTACTCGCCCCTACCTAATACCGAAGTTAAAAAACGCGTGGAGCCATACTTCCAGTCCCCCATACACTTCGCTCTTATACGAACGAAGCTCGTGTACAATAGACTGAAAAAAAATCCCGATTCTAGATATAGTCGTACTTTTATTTATTTTTTATTCATCTGCGTCACTTCCCCAAATTTAGAAGATATTACTGTAGTTTTTAAAATGATGTAAAAGGCTTTTTGCTTCATCATATAACGGAGTAACTAAATGACTTGAATTATTTTAATCTTAAAATATGCTCTAAAAGTCTCTGCATGCATTTACTGTAGAAGGGTTTTTATTGTTATTATTGAAGGGGGGGGGTTGTCCTAAACGAATTTAAGAGCTAATCGGTGGTAAAGTAATAGGAACTTCTCACTGGGTATTCAACAATTATTTTCGACTTATGAGACTGACAGAAATCTTCAGTTTGCTGTACTATACAGTCCTACGACGGCAGAAACAGGAAAAGCTTTGCAGTGACTTTGGTTTTGGTGGCTTCTGTTTCACCATTACAGATGCTAATATTTTGAGGAACCTCGATGAAACAGATCGCTGTCAGGTACTGTCTAGCAGAGAAGACGAAAACAAAGATAAAGTGAAGCAAAATGGCGCACAAAACGAAAACTTAACGCTCCTTCACTCTAGCTCACAGGCTAGTGAGCTGCTACTGGTCGGTTTTGGATGGATGGAAGAAAGCGACAGCCATTTGTCAGCCATCTATAGCCAACACACAGTCACCTTTGTAGTAGTACGGTGTAATGATTAATGTGTTCAATGTACAATTCGAGGGTAATTACAGTTCTTTTTGTAGTACCGATCCAGTCTGCTAAATTACTACTACTACTACTACTACTACAACTACTACAAGCAATAGTAGTAGTAGTAATAATAATAATAATAATTGTAGTAGCCCTTGCTTATATTTCTAGATTGTATCTTCATTAGCTTTACAGGAAAAGTATTTGTTAAGTAAAAAATCTCAAAGAATTGCTAAATATACAGCTTTCATTCCAGATTTTTGGGCGTAAAACACAGAAATTTGTTGAACTAATTAGAAGCAATAAACTGTAAGTTCCTGTAGAGAAAAGTCTTCTAAAGTGCATTATTAAAGGAAAGATAGAAGGAAAGAGAAGATGAGGAAGAGAAGACAAACAGCTACAGGATGATCTTAAAAAAAGGGAGTACCCGAAATTGAAAGGGGAAACACCAGGTTGCATGCTCTGAAGAACTCGCTATGGAAGTGACTATGGACCTGTCGCAAGATTACACAGTGAAACTGTGGACTTCTGTACCTGGTAATTAAGTCGCGCTTTAATGCTATCGACCTAAGCTAACATCTCTTTCTTACATGTGTGTGTGTGTGTGTGTATCTTAAATTGTGTGTGTATATATATATATATATATATATATATATATACACATACATACATACATACATACATACATACACACATAATTTTAGATTTCTTGCAGGCCAATTACTCGTTTGCATTCACCATTTATTAGACACAAATTTCTTGCTCCAATTTCTAGTTTCGAATACTTTAATATCCTCCACTTCAAAACACAGGAACAATTTCGTTTTTCAGTCTACTCTTAGTCCCTCTTATATTCCAAATAGCTGTTTGCAGCCACGTGGTTCAGTTCTCTCAATTCTTGTACCGTAAAACCATGGTCACATATGTATGTTACCTTTTCAAAGCGAAATGCCACAGATCCTCTTCAGGTACATGTTCTCAAATAAATCCTGTGCCTTTACATTAGCAGTCCAAAAACTGTCCAAGAATCTATGGCTAACTCATAATTCCAGACACCAGACGGGTGAATTGAAGCAAGTTCTATACTGAAGATTCAGTAACATTAGGCACCGCAGTACAAAAATTTATCTGTCCTGGTCCTCTGGTGACCAGATTTTGTGCACCATTGCATTCCATCATTTCTTTATTCTTCTTTACATGTACAAACGTCATTTGCACTATTCTGTGATGGATCCCAAATATAGGGTAGTTTTCCCTTCCTTCATTACTTTACTTGTAACCCCCAATCCATAAAAATGTACAACAAAGTACAGAAAATTGCCCTTCTGATAGTACAGGTACAGTAGAGTGATCCCGTTACAAGCCCGGTGTGGCCCAGAGGTTGGGTAGAGGTATAGCTCTACTCTTCCATGACCGCGGCACTAGAAGGGGGTGAGTGGTCAGCCGCACTTTACACCCGGGAAAAACCCGATACGCATTTTACAGGAGGTTGGGTGAGCCCCAGGTCCGGTCTGGACGGGCGGGAAATCTCGTCCCCACCGGGATTCGATCCCGGACCGTCCAGCCCATAGTCAGTCGCTATACCGACTGAGATACCCGGCCTACCCTTCTGGTAGTATCTGTGTAAATTACCAATGATATGCTACGTTCCTGGTATTTAGTTCACGTACTGCCATTTCTCAGACAGATACCGTATGCAGCATGAAGAGATTTCCTTGTGCAACAGAAACACTGGCACAGGATAGCACTATATAAATTGACCAATAAACGTCTTTGGCAAATATCTACAAGGGTCTGTTTCAGTTTGTTATGCAAAGAAGCAACAACAGATTGTGTCATGGCCGCTACAACAGTTTTCGTCTTTAAATCTTTACAAAGCACACGAAATGAACTTCACAGTTTGTCTACGTTTGTGCTATGGTTTCGTTGGGTGCGATTTGGAGGGTGAGCCGCCCCCTTCGCAACTTCCCTTTCCCTGTATTCATCGAGCAATCAGACTAATCGAAACTACGATGTCGCCACGTCTTGTCTGTTAGCTTGACAATGACTTACTGTATAGTACTGCATAGGAACAGACCTGACAGCACTGTACAGGTTAAATAATTCATTACGTTGCCATTGTTGTACTACACTAAATAGGAGATTCACTCTATCCGAAAATATAAGTCAAATGGTCACTGAGAAGGCGAGACTGAAAAGAGTGATAAACAAGAGAAGAAAGAAATGAAGGAAACGGATTTTAAAGTATCATAATTTCAGGTCGCAAAATTTCGTACAATCTCCGTTTTATGCTTGGTTTCAAGCATGAATTCACACACTTAAATTTAAAGTTCGTCTACGATTACTTCTGCCTGTAAAAAAATAATTTGGCGTAAATGTGCAGTGGCTGATCCCTGTGGCCACACACTGCAAGGCGTAGGTCTTGTGGTCGCTCACCTGCTGTGATTGTGGGTTCGTACCCCGCCGGGGGCATGGAAGTTTTTCTGTTGTGAGTGTTGTTTGTTCTCAGGTAGGGGTCTCTGCAACAAGCCGATCACTCGTCCAGAGAAGCCCTACCGAATGAGGTGCGTCGTTGTGTGTGATTTTTAAAACTCATGAAAGAGGAGGCCATGACCCGAGTTGGGCCGCAGCGTCACAATAAACTGTGCAATATGAGAAGAATAAGAGCAGGAAGGGCAGATTCTGAACCTAGGTTAAGTCTAATGTAGAATGTTGCATTTTCTGTCAGGGTTGTTCCTACTAAAATTTAGATTAAAATATTAATTCGCAGTAAGAAATAGTCATCGACTTCACTTTCAGTAAAACTTACATAGTAATAGGATTACTAACACAGAGATACAATATATTTCGTGTTAACATAACAATGTTTGTTTTCTTACTTATTTCTGGAACAAGTTTATGTGTGTGTACACAGAGCAGTGACGTTTTTGGATTAAGATCCTTTAACTCAAGTAATATGTTATACGATATTGGTTATGCAATCTTCATTTCAAACAGTCTTCATGTCATTCCAGAATATACAGTAATATTTCACAAATTTCCAGGATTCGTCCCTGAAGATAGAGGTAAAAAGTCTAACGAAACGTTGGCATGCACATTCAAAGCCATAAGACATCACATGCCAGAAAAATAAAATCTTCATTAACACAACAGAGAAATCTCAAATCTCGCTCTGTATAATTCAATGGAAAGCTACGCTAAACAGCGTCTACAGATGGAAAATAATGGAATAAAAAAAATCATCTGAGTTACCCTCAAGATAGAAGCAGCAAGCTTCCTCAGGAATTTGCTACTATCTATAAATCCACACGACAACGCAACACGTAATAGTGATATCTTTTGCAAAAATGCCACGAGAATTTTACATGAACAACAAGAGCTTAGACAATATATATTAATATCCATATAATTTCATATAAATTCTAACGTTTCCACAACAGGTTCCTAAAGCCGATATTCGGTGTATGTACATATGTAAAAGCAGGTGGCGGACTCCCGAACTCGCCGCAGTGCTACCTACCTTAATTAAAGTTACAAAGGCCTCTTTTTTTTTTCTAAATATATTGAGTATCACCTGCACATCTCAGCTTCAATACAATTTAAAATTCGTTTCAGATAAAAAATAAAACAGGATAAAATTGCTTCAGGACTGACACGCGTTGCTAATTGGTAGTTATTGGAAATCGGAATATTTTTTTTTGTCTGTTTCACCCCTGCGAAAAACCGGAAAATAAAACACATGTTCCTCTCACTGGAGGGTGTGATAGATTCTGTCAATTGTTCTGTTCCTACCAGGCAACGCTGCGTTTCTCGCTAATGTATTACGTCAATACGTTGTTTTAAGTGTTGGCGCTGAAAGCAGTTCGACGAAAAGGTGTTACGGTTGTTTCTTTCAAAAAGTGAGCATACCGTGTACCGAGAACCACACGGTGCAGTATGGTAACGCGTAAGCCGCTTGTTTCTAAAAACAGAACCCGAAACTCTTTCCTTCGAAAAATTGAAATGAAATAAGAATTTTTGAAGAGCATGTATCAACCAATGTGGGCCGGGTAGCTCAGTCGGTACAGCGACTGACTACGGGCTGGACGGTCCGGGATCGAATCCCAGTGGGGACGAGATATTCCGCCTGTCCAGACCGGCCCTGGAGTCCACCCAGTCTCCTGTAAAATGGGTACCGGATGGGTAAAGTGCGGCCGGGGCGTGCTGCTGACCACTCACCCCCTTCTAGTGACGCGGTCATGGAAGAGTAGAGCTATATCTCTACCCACCCTCTGGGCTACACCGGGCCTGTAACTGGATCACTTTATCTTTACCTTTTTATGTATGAACCATTAATACTTCTCTACTTTATTCGCGTATAATGCATTTTGTTTTATTATTTTTTAAGTTAAAACGTTGTGTAAATAGACAAGGGAAGAGAGCCGTCTCTCATATTCCCATTAAATTGGTAAATGTACCTATTTATTTGTATCTCTGCGATAATGAGCAAAGTTGAAGCATAATCTCTTCTGGAATGGTATGCGGCGTTGGGTGGTTAGTAGGCTGTCCCGAAACGTCGGTAACCAGCTACCAATATGTGCCATGTAACATCCCACAAGATTGAAGTTCTGAAATACGTCGCGGGGGAAGCCTGAATGAAATCTTGCATGAGAAAAGTTTGATCGTGGTATGAAAATTACAAAGAAAATATACTGCTATTGAAATCCCTAACTATTTCAATAAGGGAAACATGTTGTCGGTTGAGTAATGTAACGAAGTTTAATATTTTGTAAATACCAAAAACGTTTAGCCCAAAATTATTGTATTATGATAACGTGTGGAGAGTAGAGATGTAAAAAAAGATGTACATCAGTTCCTGCATTATAAATTATGACCATAAACCTACCCACTATAGCTTTTTAAAATTTTGACTCAATTATAAGAGAAAAGAAAATTAGATATGCAGCCTATTTTTTTTGCGTTCGCAAAAAAATCATGAAGAGAAACTTTCTATTATTCCATCTTCAAAGTCCAAGAAATAAAAGAAGGGTTTCTTGACCCTTGAATTTGGGACCGATAGGTCGTTCCGAAACGTCAGTAAGAAATTACCACTATATGCTGCGTAATATCCCAGAACAGTGCAGATATCGTCATAAATTTCCTCCGTCGTCAGGGTTAAATATTCCTTACATGACCCTGAGGATGGAGGCACAAAGTTGGTAAATGTACTCTACTATTCGACACAGCCTAACGTCTGAGAAAACTTCAAATGTTGACACAGAATTTGTTACGGGAGGAAAGGAGTACTTTCCTTTGCGCTTAGAAGACAAACTGAAGGTAACTCAATACTTTTGAAGCCATGCAAATCTTCAAAATATTTCTCACTTTTAAGGAAACTAAGTTGCTCTCCGATTTTACTAAGACACACCACTGAAACTTATCCGGAGACAACTGCCTCCAGCCCACATCCTTAAGCCCTGTGCCTTAAAGATTCATATTAGATTTTATCCTAGAGCCAACTTGACCAAAATCTTTAGATTTTAAAATAAAATTCGGTACCCATTTACTAAATCCTAGTCCATGCTAGTCCTACTCATGTCAACCTTCTTAAATTGATCAGCCTAATAGCATAAGATAAAGCCTGAATTTTACATATGGAACATTATTTATTTTATTCTCACTCACATACCTTATGTTTTGTCCCGGCAATGATTTAGATTTGTATTAGGGGGTGCTTCTTTCAAGCCCGGGTCAAAACACGCGGTATTCTGACCGACGTTTCGCCGGATTCCTTCAGTCCCTGCTGCTAGGATATGAAAGTTTGTTATTAAATTTTCTGAAATTAAATAAAGTAAATCCTTCTCCTCCCCTCCAAGTAAATTTGATGCCACTCCTAAATTACTGAAATATATCCCTCACAGTGCCAAATATTCTTGTCAATTCGTATACATCCCACACGCAACTGAAATGAATACGGTGTGTGTTGGTTGACAGAAGGTAGCTGGCAGAATCAGGAGAGCTTCCTGCATACCGGGTGCGATGTTGTCTCGGTTATGCGGGCAATTCCGATTGAAAGCCACATGGTTTGACGAAAATCGCATAGTTGCGGTTCGGTTAACATTCCCATATATCATCATCATCATCATCACCATCATCATCATCATCACTGGACTAACATGGTAGGTTTATCCAATAATGTGTGTGTGCAGGAGGATGGGTCGGAGACAAGGAAGCAAGCATGCGTGTATATATCTGGGTAGATTATTGGTTCGTATGCGAGAAATATAGCTAGCATACGTGGTGTATAGACCAAAGGACACCCCCACCCCACCCTTTCAGCGAAACCCCTATTATAATCACTTCTCCCTTGCATGTATTGAATGCTTTAGCAACTACCTCCCTCTCTGACACAAATACACCCATTGCATGTGCACCCTCTCGCTCTCAAAAGCTATGCAAACCTCTATGTGATGGAATTTCTGTTCCATAATCAGTCAATGTTGCTGTGGTATGCAATGGTCGGGTTGCTGTTATAACACGTGCTTGCAGTGGTTGGATGCCTCCAAAACAGACACAACCCTCTCTCCCAACCCATACTCGCATGCTTGATTTCAAACAGCTAGCCGTATATTGTGTAGTCATCCTGAAATTAAGTGAGGGGATAGTTGTTTTAGATAAACTTAATTTTGATTAGATTTTGATTGGAATCCCAAGTTTATTTAATGGAAGTGGGTCATTTATTGAATCGCAATAATTTATTCAGCTTCCTTCCCATTAAGCGGACAGCTATGCTTTGTTTGAGCTCAGATTTTCTCTTCGGTTTTGTGACCAAATCAACCTCCTACTAAAAAGACGCCGGCTCAATCTTTCGCTAGGGTCAAACATTTGGAGCCTAAAACTAGCCGGCCAACTCCTTTTGGTGCCAAATTTTATTACAAGCTGATGGTACTCCTTCACAAGCAGTCTAAATATAATGCAAGATTGAAATAACGCCCCATACTTATTTCATTCCATTTCTCTGAAACACAAGACACACACCCAACCCTACACTTACGTGCACACATTTAATGGGAAATGTTGTGGTTAAATTTGTCCAAAGCAGCTCAGTACTTCTGTATGTGTAGTAAAAGTCTTTAGCTAAAAGTTAACGGTAAAGATAACCTCGTAACATTCCTCTGGGGGCACAAAGTGAGAGTAGAGGTATGGCACTAGATGGGGTGGGTGATGAAGGCCACACTCCGGCCGCTTTAACCCAGAGAAAGAGAACCGGCACCTACTGTACAGAAGACTGGAAAGGTCTCATGGCCGGTCTGGACGAATATGGAGAAAAACATTTGCTACTATCGAGGTTTGAACTCCGAAATATTAATTACTTAGCTTGTCTCTATACCGACTACCCTCTCTCGAAACGTCACTAGGAAGTTTCGAAATACGTTGCAAGCACAAACAGGCGTTTTGTTGCCACGCAAATATGTACGTGTGTAAGCCAAGAAAGTGGATGGGAGAACGGAGATACAGCTGCAATGCAGTCTCATCGCCCCAGCAACCTTTAAACTTGGGGGTCTGTAGGTTCCAGAGACTGAACCCTGCAGGAAAAAAAAGTATCTTGCCACTGCCGGGAATCTGACCGCAGCTCTTCTGTTTTCCAGCCTGTTGCCTAGTCACTGTACTGACTGAGCTTTCTCGACTCCGATTCTGTTGGTAGAAGTGATTCGATGATGAAGAAATCCATAATCGATATCTCGTTTTAAAATCGTTTAATTTGCGAACATAATTAGAATTTAAATAATGCACACTATTGAACAAGCATCCTTTAGAGTCTACTAATACTTAAGTTCACATTAGGCTCAGATGTAACTTAGGACACTACGAGAAACTGCGTGTAGCTTACGGTGTTCATTGGACTTGCGCTTGAGACAGCTTGTTTCCTACAAGTATGATGATGATTATGATGATGATGATGATGATGATACTGATGACGACGAGGAAGACGACGATGAAAACTTCCGTCTCCATAGCCACACGCCGACCGTCTGTGGAACATCTCCCTTTGTCGGTTGGTTATCAGGAGTTCCGTCTCAATAGCAAGAAAGTCCAAAGCATGATACTGAACATCCGCATGACCACAATGCAACAGTGCTGCAAACCCTCGCGAGTTCGACGCTGCCACTCGCGACGCTACTTGCCTAGAGTTATGTTTTCGAGCGTGTTACAAAAACAAAAGTCAACCGTAACTGTATTTTAGGGATACATCCTTTATTGTGCAAACCTTTCTACATATTTCAGCATTTTACATAGTCATCATCAGGCACAAGAATAAAAAATGTAACAGAGAGAGAGAGATAGAGAGAGAGACAAACGCTTTGTATACAACAGCACTTTAAATCCGGAGTTTCAGCTTCGTTTAAATGTTGTTCTTAAAGCAATAAATATTTGGAACATCTAAAATTTCATGAATCTCATGTTTATTGCACCGTGCATCATTGTAATAGTTGAAGAATAAAAGACCAACTTGATGTCACTTGCTATTTTATTTCACTCCTTATGTACTGAACATGTTTCGGACATTAATAAAACAGGAGCTTGCGACTGTGCTGTTGAATTACCACATCGGTCGTATTGTTCTTGGTTCGATGTGTGTTGGAGATTTGGTGCGGCTGGGTTTGAGTAGTGTCCGTGTTGCAGGCTGAAGCCTGCAACACGGGCACAGTCGCAAGCTCCTGATGATGGATATATTAATGTCCAAAACATGTTGAGCACATGAGAAGTGAAATAAAATAGCAAGTGACATCAAATTGGTCTTTTATTCTCCAACTATCTAAAATTTCATTTTAGCATAAACCGAATTGCGTTACGAGAAAGCAAAAATTCACCATCAAGAACAGGTAGCAATTGGACTTGCGAACTGATCTGCATGCACTTTGTGTAGAAGATTTTAACAAGCGACAGCAACACCCACAAAAAATTGAATGTCTGTGTTGTGAAGAATTATTTTAAAGGAGGTTTTCCGCGCCAATGAACTGCTAAAACTTCAATCTAAATTATGTCATGCAATGAATGTTACATTTAGGTACAATAGACACAACCGGTATCTAATTATCTGGGAATGATTTACTAATGTAAAGGCCCACAAGAGACTGCATTCTACTCTAAAATGTGAATATTCCATAGCGACAGGAAAATAATATATGAAGCTTTACTTGCAAACTCCCATATATCTGCATGGCGAGAGGCTTGGGTACAGGACAGATCGTAAATTTTACCATTACTACATACGAAGATTATGATAAGACATTAATTTCCTTATTGATGTACAAAAATTCAATTGTAGCTGATTCTGAACCCAAAAAGCCAATTAAACATGGATGAAATGAAATAAAATTTTCTTTTTATATACAAGAAGAATAATTTCAATTATTTTCCTATAAAAGAAACACATTTACATAATACTTCCTATGCACTGTAAAATAATTTCAAAGAATCACGTAACTTCTTGAGCTAAATGACCTGATTATATTTTGAACTTGAATTTTTTAATGTTTTCACAATCCTTATAAACAGTTCTTTTTTTCTTCTACTGACTGTACTCTATGGCCTGTTACGATTCCGAGAGAATTCAAAAAGCATCTATGTGGTAAAACTGATTGGACAGGGACCTGGATCGTCACAAGGTTTCTACCTGTACTGGGCAAAACAAAGAAAAGAAGAAAATAATGGATGTGCATCCACAGAAAGAGGAGGACTCAAAACTCGCCACTGAACTGCTAGTGCTTATAAAGCCCTCAGTACCTTGCAGTACATGGAAAAGCTTCCACTTAAATTTTGTTTCAGTCGTCTGGGAGTTCCTTAGGAATTTCATACGGACGTTCGTCGCCAAAGGCAGTGCAGGTAATCGGTGGACAGCTGGTTTCTAAGTTGAGGTCCGGATCAAGGAACTGGTGTGGAAGAATCAAGCAGGCTAGGATCGTTAAGGATTGTTTGTTTGCTGTTTATTTAACGTCGCTGTTAGTAAGAGTTTTGTGGTTATCACCGCGGTATATACGAAGTTCCAAATCCTGTGTGGTACTGCGCCGTGTTTCAGAGAAGCCTGCTGATTCCAACTGCCAGGTGTCAGAGTCTTGAATCTAACAACTTACTGTTGGTTAAGTAATGCACACCACTATAGGTCTCCAAATTATTCATCTCAAATCCAAAAATATCTTTATTAATTGACTGCAGCTACATACCTAATCGCAGACTTCCAGAGTTCACTGACGTCGTACAGAGTGGTAGTAGAAGTCAGGAAATTCCTCTTTATAAAGGTATATTTCCCCCCGTGCGCGACATGAGTGCGTATGGGTGGAGTAGAATTAAGGCGCCACTCGTATTTAATCTAGGCACCAGATGGTGGTAAGTGGTCAATTTCAGGCCCCAGTCACCTTATCATCGAAAACAAACCCAGTAGCAATCAAATAGGAAGTTTGGTGGCTGTCAGAGCCGGTTTGCATGTTCTGGAGGACAGAAGATTATTTTCCCGCGTTCGGAACAAGGATCGTCCAAACCGTAAACTAGTTGCTGTACTGCCGGCGCTGCTCTGGCTCATCACATTCTTCCTTATGTAATAAATTATTTCATATTTCGTAAGTCAAAATATTTTTCGGAATATTTTGTTTTATAAATTTATTATACATTATTTTCCAATAAACCTAGAGACACCTTTACAAAATTTTCAAGGAATTAGTCTAAATAATATTAAACAAAAATTTCAACATAAAATGCCAATAAGAGAGGTTATTTGATACAGAAAAGTGAGGAAATATTGGCTGTGATCCGAAAATATATTCACCAAAAGACCAGAACAGCAATAACAACCCTTCCATTCCTCAACTCAATACAGAATCAGAGCCTATTTTCTTTAGTGGCATTGAACTGAAACGAACCTTGATCCCTTTCAGCCCGCTGTTTTGTAAGGTATTCAGTCTAGTTTCACGAAATGTCCTTTTCTTCAAGTTCTCAGACACTGCTTCAGTAACTTTCCGTTACTTCGGAATTTCTAGCGACATAGATTGCAAACAAACCATCTACGTGTCCGTAATTGCAACCAAAAACGTGATTTAAACTTCAGAGAAGACGAAAGAGAGCCAGCGAAAACGGAGAAGATTTCTGATTTTACTCCTGAAACACAAAGGAATGTGATGGATTATCTGCAAATCCCCGTAGATCCTATAAGTTAGATTTCGATGGGACTTTCTGCAGCCGGTCGCACACACATGACAATTCTATATGAAGACACTTGTCTTCGTCTTCGGATTGGAGATAAGCACATAAATTTCGTTACAAAGTTTCTTATCGTCTTCCTTGTTGTTGTTAACGTAATAAATTAACCCAAATGATCTGTGGCGCCATTTAATTCGGGCTAACCTGAGCCCACTGCAGAAACAAGTGTATATGATTTTCTACACGTATTTTCCATATCAAGTGCCGTATTTTACTAATACCCTCTCAGTGTTATATTCCATGAGATGCTCTTAAAAAATTGAAAATGTACCTTTTAATTTCGTCCATAACTTTTAAGTATAAACATTCTTACTCTCATCCTACGCGAGTGACATCGGCTGAAACAAAACTTGCCAGGTCCATTTCAGGTGTAAGTCCTTTCCTCCTAAGTTCCCTTTTCAACTGCAAAAATTCAGTGTGCGACCTGCAATTTATGAGTTAAGAGGAAGACACATCATACGATGAAGCTTGAAGTGACAAGGAATACAGAAAGAATGGGTAGAAATGAAGGAATAAGGGGGAAAATGGGGATTTACGAGAAGCACAGCAAAGTAAGCCAAAAAGAAACTTGAAATTCTTTTCCGTGCCTTGATATCGAACCTTAAGTACAGCATCTTCTGTCTTGGATATCGCTTGTTTTCTTCCCATAACAAAATCTACCATCTTTAAAGGTTAGTCTTATAACAGAAGGAAGGGATGGGGCTTTCCAAAGTTTTAACAGCTCTCAGTTCACGTTTTCCCTTGGATGAAGAAAGGAAAGACGCTGCATTATATAAATATCAAACTTTTTACCACTGAAGACATGAACAACAGAGAAAACTCCTTTCGTAGGCTCTTCTTTTACAATTTTGTAAGGACAGGAAGGATGAAAAAGTGTCAATCAAAAGGGCAGCACACCTCAAGGCAGAAGAAGAAAAAAAATATTTTAAGTAAGAGCAGAAGTTGGTTTAAATTCAGCTGATCTGCAAGAGGGGGAGGCATTCTTTCTGTTCTAGTCCCTTTCACGTACTGTACAGCCGCCAGGCTGAGTCCCAAGTTCAGCAAAGAAAGAAAAAATAAAGCCCTCCCTTTGTACCGTAACATCATGCTGAGCCCTGAGCCCTCCCAACTAGCAACGTGACGTCATTTCGATGTAGCAGCTGTTGGTTATTAAGATGGTGTACAGGAGCGCCATTTTGACAACGACTGATGCACCCATCTATGCATTCATCCCGAACATCCCACATTGTGATGCTTTACTTTGTGCTGTAACAACAAGGCTAAGTATGAAATTTAACTAAATTACAGAAACTTACCATCTCTCTCGAGAGACAAATGGATATATTTAAGTTGAGTTTTGAAAGGGCATGGTTCGTGAAATCCAATCTTTGTTATTATAGATAGACTTGAAGATTTGAATGCGAGTTAAATTGCAATTCAGATGCAATCATTAAGTCGTCTTGTTTTGACGAGTTACGGGGCTAACGAAACACTTCCGAACAAACACCACGACTAAATTTTGTGGATTTGATTAGAGTCCCGAGCAACCAACAAAAGATACTTTCAACCACGTGACGACAACTGCCATTTCCAATTCACTCTAAGTCTCTATTCATAATTTTTTAGCGTTTATCAGATTTTCCTAAATCGAGCTGCAAAACGCAGCATTCCAAATTAAGAAACTTTCTGATATATCACACATGCTACTCTCTCAGAAAACAGATGTTGAATGTACCACTGCAATTAACACTTTTAATGACACTGTATAATTAATATGACTTTGAGTGTAAAAGTTTCATATATAATTTAGTTTCTTCTGTACAGAATTGGTATATGAAGTTTAAGTTTCTTATGGCAGTGGCTATGATCCTCTGCAATTTGATGCCTGTTGTATGGTTAGGAATCTGCCAGCATTTTGAAGAAATCCACTTTCCCCATCTTACGTATATAAGATACCCTGAAAATGGAGAGAGTACGTTCCTCCGAAACGTATGCTGATTTCACATCACAAAAGACATTATGCTTCAGGATAATTCTGAATTAGGACATTAGTAAGGAAACACAGCCATTCCAAGTCTTACGTTGTACCTTTGCCCAGCCGATAAAAAGTAAAGTACACGTCATTAAGGAAGCCGCGTTGAGATTTAATACACGGTTTCACTGAGAATGGTAAAGCAGGGATGCACAAACCCAGGGCGCCAGGCCACCCTTACGACTAAATTTTGTACGTTGGCGCCTAAATGTTGTTGGTCGTCATCATGGAATTTGCTTCATGTCATCATTCTTGGGTCTAGAATTTGGGCCTAGATTTTGGGGGATTTTTTGCCCCCCCTCCCACGCCCCCGTTGTAAAGAAAAGTTATTTCTAAATCACGCGACTCTAAATGATTAGTATAATATGTGCTGCTAAACTTATGTCAAAAAGTGAATAGCTCTATTTGTCAGGAATTTACACACTGAACAAAAGTTTTCAAAATAGACTACGTGAAAATGTTATAGACTGGTTACATACTGATATAAGAGACAGACAGAGAGAGGGAGAGACAGAGAGAGGGGGAATGGAAAACATTATATTGAGCAGATTTTATGACTGCACTCTTTACAAAGTTCTTTTACTTTCAGAAAATTTGCCGTGCCCATGCAGCGCCAGGCCGAAAAAGCATAATAAATTTCCTCCAAAAAAACACGTGGATGAAAGAGTAATTTTGATGTGGAAATTCGGGAATTGACTATCATCACGTAACGTACTCATAGACTGTATTATACTGTCGTATTACAGAAAATTACTTAAGTCATTAAAATGTTATCGATTAAGAACCCAAAACAACGTGGAACCCTATTGAAGACGCTTGCACTTTTTGAGTTTTACAAGATTTTTCCTTCCCTTTCTCCAATCGGGAATTTTATTACCATGCTCACATGAGTTCACTGAGGACCCTCTCCTGAAATATTAATAAAACCCAATGCTTGGAAACGCATTAAACTGAATCTCCTGTCTTGAAATAATCATTCTCCAAAATGGCACTTCATAAAAATTTACTATATTAATACAAAATATGCACGTAATAAACTTTTTGTTTATTTGCAAAAAAAAAACATTACTCATGGGTTGTATTTTATGCAGAAAAATAATTTCAGGTTTACGAAGGAAACAAATTACATTAAGGTTCATGTTAAATGCTCAAATTTTGAAATTATTTTTAGCGCGTGTAAAGAACCTATGATTTGTATATAAAATCCATTACGAATTTCCCCACACACGTCGTCCATATGATGAATTTAATACTGTATAGTTGTTCATAAAACGGTAACGTCACAAGAGAATTTTTTTGTGCATTAGTTAACCTCATTCATAATAGAATATTAGAGGAAATGTTTACAGCACAAAAATATGATACCACAGCTACCCTTCTTCTCCAAAAAATATTCCCTTCTTCTATCCAAAAAAAAAAAAACTCCCCTCCCTCCAAAATGTAGCGAGTTGGGGCAGGCTGCAGGCATGTCACACTGACTTGACAGCACCTTAATGACATTTTGCTCCCCCCCACTACCTCTACATACAAGCCGGGGGTATTACAGAGAATGACAGCACCCAACCAAGTTATTAATGTTCAAGCCAATGACAAATGACGAACTGTCTGCAGCAAAAGCAAGACTGATACGGTATAGGGCGTCACGGGTATAGGCTTTATACAGGCAGCTTCAGTATCAAACCTCACTCCTTTATATATTCATCCCTTAGGAAAAAATGGGATAGAAGGAAGAGTAATATAAATATAATATAACAATTTATGTTTCTGCTATGATATTAGGCTTCATGCGTCGAGGAAAATTTGCACTAAAGGCAACAAATGATAGAGTTTTTTTTTTTGCAGAAATTGGAGGTAAAAACGTGTGTAGGAATTTGAAGATCACATAAATGGTATTCCAAAATTTGTATAAATTAAATCACAGTTGATGGTAACGAGTCCGTATAAACATAATTTATTTCTGTAGAATGATTATCTTTCTTCTTTTCCTTTACAAGTTCATACAAATATATCACACACTTTTCTTCGTACGGTTAGAAGTGTATGTAATTTCGGTCACTCATTAATATTAATTATAACCTACACAAAGTCCTTTTACCTCCATTCTGAACATTGTATTAAACCTTAACTTGCGCGAGCACAAAACAGACAGGGGTGCTATGTTAATTAAATTTGCTACGTAAAGAGTATAAAATATAAAATCAATTTTGAACCCAAAAAAATTCTTTAATCAGGGGATAAATTACTCAAACATTTCTTCAAAAACCCTCTCATCATGTCTGATTATTGTTGAATATGTTTACTATCTCTACACTTAACTCGAAATTTGAACACAAAACATTACGTACCAAATAAATGAACTTATATATATATATATATATATATATATGTGTGTGTGTGTGTGTGTGAGTGAGTGAGTGAGTGTGAGCCAGGTAGCTCAGTTAGTATAGTGACTGATTACTGGCTGGACGGTCCAGGATCGAATTCCGGTGGGGGGAGTGAGATTTTCCGCCCATCCAGGCCAGTTCTGGGGCCCACCCAGCCTCCCGTAAAACGGGTACCGGGTCTTTCCCGGGAGTAAAGTGCGGCCGGGGCTTGCTGCTGACCACTCCCCCCTTCTAGTGCCGCGGTCATGGAAGAGTAGAGCTGTACCTCTACCCACCCTCTGGGCCACACCGGGTCTGTAACGTGATAACTTTACCTTATATATATATATATATATATACATAAGTTTGTAATAATTAGAACTTAAATAAGCGGCAGAAGTCTAAAATCAATGTTATGCAAGTTTCAAATATCGATAAATTTTGTTACAACCCGAAACTAAAGTAATACCAACTTGCCGGAGATAGGTTCAAATATCTGCTAGAAAACTGAGCCACCACGTGATTTTTTTCTGTCCTTCCATATAAATGAAGTCGTAGTGAAAAAGTATAATCTAAAAGGTAAAGGCAAACTTCAACCTATAACACGCCATGAAGGCCCATATGGGGAGTAGAAGTATGGTTGTACTCTTTCTTTAACCTCGGCACTATATGGAGGTGGGTGGTCAAGGCCGCGCCCCGGCCGTTTTACCCTCGCGAAAGACAAGCAAACCCCATTGTACAAAAGGCTGTGTGGGCTCCACGGTCGGTCTGGACGGGTGTGGAAAATTTCTCCCCCAAAGCAATTCGATCTCTAGACAGTCCAGCCCATAGCGAGTCGCTATGCCGACTACTCTGCCACAGCCCACAATGCAAATGTGCACATGGCCATTTCTTCCCATATTCTTCTCACCTCATTACTTAGGGTTTACGAATAGTCCTTTAAACACAGTTCTTACTATATAAAACACCAGCTTTAATACTAAAACAGAGAATTTTATTCAAAGATTGTATTTGTGTTCTGTACAATTCTCACTATAAATATGGAATTTTGTCTCTACTGGACCACCTGATTGGTTATTGCAAGTTACAAAAAGCTTCTTCTCTCTAACATAAGGTTCAGCTTCTACACGAAATTTGATTTTAGGACATGGTTGCACAAATTTTAAATTCCTACGAACCACCTCAAATTTCTAGGCATCAGAAGGGTGACATGAAAGAAGTTTTTTTACTTAGGGCCCTCAAACATTATTCGCCACAGTAAAATGGATTCTGAGACTTGTGCATCCATGATTTAACAGAAAGACGAGTTAGCACTCTTTGAGATCCTTTGGAAACGTTAGATCTTTCTTCTTCTTCCTGAATAAACGCAATGTTCTTCACCAGCTTCCCTCTCTCATGCTTAACCACATGCAGGTTGTTTGAAAGGGAAAAAAACCCCTTCAATCTACATGAAAATCCGAATGTAAGATAATATTATGAATTTATTTACAACTGCTTAAAATTTGGTAAAAGGAAAGCAATATATCTTCACTGTCACAGACATTTATAGTTTTGATTTGTTTTAATGGTAAATACTGGCAGTCAGAGTAGTGGCTAGAATAGTGGCTTAGTTCGCAGTAGGGGTTCAAGATTTTTATCTTCTCAAAATGTCCAGACTGACTTTGAGATTTGTCTTGCTTATATATTTTACAGGATAAAAACTTTATCCCCTAATAAGTGTAATTACTTATGTCACTTGAGGTGAAAAATAGTCATCTGGCATATGACAACGTGTATTTCGGTATGAAAGTACCAAAGGACTGGAAGAACACGCTGCCCCCACCATCAGGATAGGAGACCGATGATGAATGAACATAATCCCTCGGAGGGGAGACATTTATCTATCATAGTATATGGCGTCATATTACGTAAGACGACAATATTCAGATCCATCGTTGTGAAAAAAATCAACTTTTGCTCGACATTGATTGGTAGGAAAGCACTTTTGAGACTTCTTCGAGTTTAAATTTCATTAAATATTGGGCACGTTTAGAAATTTTGTGAGGCAACATGGACGTCTGCTTGCTTTTGGTGTATCTGTTAATTTTTGCAAATATTTCCTTTTCGTCCTTAACAGATCACTTGAACTCGTACTCGGTGAAAGCTACAATAATTGAATTGTAACAGGGTACTTGTCTATCTAATAACAGTGCGCTCTATTGCCTGGATAAAAATATAAACGCCACAGCACAATTTGTTTTCTTCGCTCGAGCAGTACGCCAGGAAATAGAACACTGAAATACATTATGCCTACTGCTACATAAATCAAGTACAGGCGTGTCACACTCGTATTTCCTTGTTTCAGACATAATTTTACAACGATCTACATGTACAGTCGCTAAAATACTGATGTCTAATTTAATACTACGCAATTCCACATACCTTTTATGTACTTATAATTATGTTTGTACTTAAACAGCACACATTTTAATGTGACTATCGGCGCTATATAAATTCAACAAGGAAAAGCGTATTTCATAAATTACAAATATCTAACTCCATGCAGAATGGTTCTTCGAGATAATCTAACATTCCTTCAGCAGTCATAAAATTACCCGCAATTATAAAACCCAAAGTTTACTGCCATGATTAAAAGGGCCCGCCGCTGATACCTATTTCGAGCCAGATTAATCTATTCTACTTCCTCCCATCTTAAATAGAGAATAATTATAAAAAATAAAGGCTTTAACTCAGAAAGAATAAAAGGATCAAGCTGGATGTTCGATGAACTTGCGTAAGTTGGAGATGCATAATTGGCACTCTTCGCAAAAAAAATAAATAAATAAAGCCAAGGAGAGTGAGATGGGTGCAGTACGTAGCATGCAAGGAAAATACTATTGATATAAAAAATAAACAGCACGGAAAACCTTGGTCTAGGCTACAGGTATTTATTTATATGGGTCTAGTGGCAAGGGGATGGGGAGGTTCAGACTGGGGTAATTTAGTTCAGAATAGGAGAGGGAATTGGCCTCTTTTAAACAAGGTAATGAATCTCCATTTTCAGTAAAATTTGGGAAATTTCTGGCTAAAGAGCATCTATCAACTTCTTAAAAAGAACTTTTGTGTATGGAGGTTATGTGGTTGTTTGGTTGCTTACTAGGTTGGTTGTGTGACTGGATGGCTGGTTGGTTGGTTTGTTGGTTGGTTGGTTGATTGGTTGGCTGTGTGACTGGTTGGCTGGTTGGTGGTTTGTTGGTTGGTTGGCAGGTTTATTGGTTGGTTGGATGGGTTAGGTAAGGTTAGGTTGGTTTGGTTGGTTGGGTAGGTTGGTTGGTTGGTTGGTTGGTTGGTTGGTTGATTGGGTGGTCGGTTGGTTGGTTG
>Ga0136643_10001284_pt1 | contig 30277 bp, 23 predicted proteins | sample TergutLab28metaG_FD_96883 | JGI IMG/M metagenome (GOLD analysis project Ga0136643, IMG submission 96883) | Labiotermes labralis P1 segment gut microbial communities from Petit-Saut dam, French Guiana - Lab288 P1 (version 3) (version 3) | ecosystem: Host-associated > Arthropoda: Insects >... | reverse complement strand
TATTTTTTTATTATTTAAAAACAAAAAAAAAAACTTATGGACAGATATATATTAAAAAACACACATAAAAAATAATAAAAATGATTATTTATAAAGACAATAAAATGAATATATATATATATATATATATATATATATGTATGTTCCATATGAGAAAAAAAAAAGTTGTCTAAGCCTTATGAATATAGTATTCCTACCAACCAAACAAAAATTACTGATAATGCCCATTCTTTGCCCAGGTTCTCTTTAAAATAAACAAAAAAAATGAAGTGTATACTTATACCGATGCAATGTCACCACACACTCATTACAAAATATAACTGATTAAAAAACAACACAGTAGGGACAATTAAACAAACTTGGGGCAAATTTATTCTCCTCTCCTACATGTTTCAGGACTGCAGGACTATCGTCAATGACAATTAATATTTGCGGAATTGACAGAATTTATTAAGTTATATTCGTCAGTCAGTTAATTTGTTACACACCATTAAAAAAATGGTTCTATGTATTTACTGCCTAACTTGAATACTTCTTTGTCAGTAATATTACCAGAAACACATACAATCCTTGATACAACTACTGCTAACCTACTCTGTAAAAGTACCTTGCAACCAAATCTAATTAAAAAAAATACGCAATATGCATGACATTCACTCATTGATGCAGAACAGTAATAATCCAAATCACAAAACCGAGTGTTACCATTTGCTGGCAACCCTGACGCCACGCCTATTATAGGTTGGTGTGACACTTGGTCCTATTTTGAATATGTATCTTATCAGTGAAATCATAAAAAAAGTTTAACAGAAGTAAAACATACGTACCTTCTTGTCCACAGAATCTCTGCCACCAATAGATTTCGTCGAAGTCTTCGCACAACTTATTACGTTGCGTACTTCTTCAGAATGCAACTGTTTTTCTGAACAGTGTTGCTTGGACTCAAGTTGCTTCTGACGTGTGTGTTCATCCATTGACACGATTCTCAGTTACATGCATGAGATGAAGTTGGATGAAACATTACTTTCTTCAAAAGTACAGGAACGTTCCTGCACATCACTAAAAAAAAAAAAACCATACCGAACTTACATTCTGTAACATAACCTAAAACCTTAATACATGCAACACTAAATCGCATTTAAAATTACATTACTAACAATCCAGAACTTTAATGACAGCCAACATAAGATTAGAAATTTCCAGACAATAAAAATGACTGCACTCTCACGCGGTTGCGAAAGTATGATTGGGCGGCGCAAAACTTTAGTTGATTACCATTTCGCGAGACGTTTGAGATTTCTGCTACGAGATTGTTGGCTTCTGGGTTGTTGCGCCGTGTAGGAAATTTTCCCGACGTTTCGAAGAAATATACCGCCTTTACCAGGGCCATACATTTCTCCGAAAGGTCGGGAAGCAATTACCCAACTACACAGATCACATCCCAACTATCAGGCGCAAAACCTAGCAGACCTGTTTCGCAAATTCGAAAACAGGTATACAAAGCAAAAAATCTTTCACTGCTGCATCATTTCTAATGGGTAGTGGCAACCTTCCGGCTAAACCTGGCGTACATTTCTTTGTAGTATTTTCTTCTTACTACACAAGGGACAATAAGTGTAGCTCTTATTATTTGTCGCTTTACTTACATTTAAACGGACGTTGTGAACACTCCTACATTGCTCAATCTCTCTCTCTCTCTCTCTCACACACACACACGGCGGCAACGCTAATAGCAGCGAATACTTCGCAACCCCTAGCCTTTAAGCATATGCGCTAAATAAATTGTATTTAACACAAAGTAATAATCTTCGGAGGTAAATTTACAAGCTTCTTTCTTTTTAATAGGAAACGTAGACATGTCCTCCTTTTCAGTGATATAAGGACACTATACTAGTTATAGCGGAGAATTCATCGCTGAATACAACAAAATTAATGAATTCATATCTTTCGCGGTTTCAGTCCAACTTTTTCTTGAGGGATTTCAATGAAACCCTACCAAAGCTTCTACTCAGAAGCTGGCTTCCTAAATTTTTCTGCTTTTCTTACAGTCGAGCTGACCGCATTCGCTGCACAAGACTGCAGAGAATTAAATCTTAAATGCACGTTTTCAGTCATACTGCATGCTGTTAAAAGAATCCTGTTGCTACCTAAAAGACTGTTAAGAAATTCAAATTAAGGAAATAATGGATTTCTATTGGTTTCTTCACATCAAATGGCGACATTCCTGTTGTCGAGTTAGGCACATTTACAATCAGTAGTTACTATTCATTTCCCAGGCCTTCGTTTGTTGGTAGCACAGTTAAGATAAGGTTGGTACTATTGTTCCAGTCTGGGAAATTCCTCCGATTCATGGTTGGTAGTTTGAAATCAATGAGAATGGTGTCTGTCGTTAAGGCAGTCGTGCAAGTGTGAGAAAAGTGCTGTTCTGTAGAGTCAGTTTATGCGTTTTGCGAATGAAAGAATGGATCTGACTCACGTACAGCGAGTAAGGATGCTGTATAAAACTATTCTTAAGCTGCATCGAGGTCTCCCAGCAGACTTAAAAGTGATGGGAACGGCATATGCACGAGATGAATTCAAAAGGCACAAGACTTGTAATGTTGCTGAAGCATCTGTTTTTATGGTAGAATGGGCAGTACGTTATTAATACTGGTTACTTTTATAACAGATATTTGAGGTTAGGTTGGGTTTGTGCTGTGTAACGGGTAGGATAGTATATAACTACATTAGAACAGGCTTTGGGTTCTACTGTAGTACTCTTCGACCATTGCACGAAAATTTTCAGTGCAGATGAAAGCTACGCGGTGTTAGTATGCCAGTTGTGGGCGGACCAAGCACAGAGAGGAGGTGTTCTTGATGGTGTACGTGGCGCTGCGTCCAATCCACACTTCTGGCGGTATGCATGAACATAATGAAGGCGTCGAGAGGACGTGCGCGGCAAAGAGCCCCGAACATGTATTCCGCCAAGTGGTAGAGTGGACTGTACGGTTGTATGCACAGAGGACCTTGACGTTTTTCCATATCGCGGCTACTGTAGTTACTGCGCCCACTGCAATCATGAGACGGGTAACTTACAGACTTTGCTACAAAGAGGGTGTACAGATATAGGAAGGGAATGAGAAGAACTTAGACTGTAAGAGAGACACAGCCTGTACGGTAACGTAGGTCCGTCGTGACTGCGGAGTACAACAAACATAGCCTGAACAGTAACCTAAGGCCACCTTGATTGGCAGATTAATTGAAAGAACACACTAACAAAGGTAGCCTAAAGGGTAACCCAAGTCTGTCATGTTTGGTTGTAAAGGAGAACTCTGTAACAAAGATTTCCTAAACAGTACTCTAATTCCATCTCAACTAACAGCTTTGAAGAGTGTGCAGGCTGGGCTTCACCAACCTTATTAGAGATAGCCAACAAGCTAAACTAATTAGTGTCAAAGGCACCTAACGTGGCATGTGGGTGTTGCAAGGCTTTATGTAAAAGCCAGAGTAGTTGGGTTGAAATAAAAAGTCCCCATCTGAAGCAGCCTTAAGGTTATATTAATTTTGACATAATGGTAGACTAGTATCATGACAAGGTTGCAATGATGTTGCAGTGTGAATTTTATGGAGTAACTGTATGTTTACCCATTTTCTGCAACTCAGAATGGTGTGTACAGTCTGTTGACTCATCCTGCTAACACATAAATATAATGCACTACAAAAAATCACCTTATATGAATTTTATAAAGAGCAGACTGGGAATCTGGCTGATAGATGTCTTGAGCTGTCCCCAGAAGTGAAAATTACAGCATACTCATGTAACTGAGCATCTCTCAAATGAAGTCTAAGGGAAGAAGTCACGTATTAGGAGTAGCATTAATGTAATATATAATACTTTATATATGCATGGTTAATTAGGCGACATTCTCTATTTCCGTGTATACGAAGTAAGTAGGTGTTAAAAGTCAAGCTGTTGTGTACGAGTGCAGACAAGACTGGTGTATAATCAAATCTGGCATCAATCAGAAAAAAATACATGATCACGATTCATTTGTCCAGTAAGTTTGTTCTAAGATTAGTAGAAAAAAAAGGCTTTTCACCCATAAAAGGCTCCAAGCTTTTGAGTTGACAAAGCAGGTCTCTGAAATGTTAGGAGCTGACCAGTCTGTATTAAATGTTGCAAGAGTCTGTATCCATCTGCGCTTTTCATGTTTTATATTTTCCTTGCGTTCATGTAAATTCTCAGGATAGTAGTTATGAGTCTCGATTGTGACTTCTGTCAAAGGCAGCAAGTTCAGTGTGTGTGAATTGTTAAGTGATAGTGATAGATGCTGCTGCTTTTTGGTTTTCCTTACATACTGGGGAACACATAAGCTGATGTGATGGTCTTTTATACGATACACACTTTGGCCTGTGATCGTTTGATTACATAAATGTATACATGTTGTTTTAAATGCAGGATTGTTTCCATGCATATTGAATTGTACACTTACAGAATCACATGTAGTGTTACTTTTTTCTATAGAATGAAAGAGCCACAAGTTTTCATAGTATACCTCTTCTGTTTACAGAAATATGCTGTTACGCTGGCACAGCAGCTAGGTTTGAAAGGGCCAAAGTATGCAAAGGAGCTTGGGGAAAACTTGGATTACGGCAGACTTGATCAAATGCGTGAAGACCAAATTACCCAACTGTATGAATTATTTTTGGCTGCAAAAGAATATCAAAAAGAAGACAAAGATAAAATATCATGATTGAAATCAACTGTTGATGAAGTACCATAATTTATAGACACGGTAGGATCACCTGATAATGCATGCCATGGACTGGCCAAAATAAAAATTGCAACATTGAGGTTTTACTTTGCAGAATGTTTACTGTCTTATGGCATGTAATCTGGTAGCTATTTACAGGTGTTTTCGAGAAACCTTGCTTCCTCCATGTTTCTGAATCTCATGATGAGATTGTTGAAGTCAACCTTATACCCAGTATAATTGACGTAGGCAGTGGACACCCCCACTCTTGACAAGCACAGTCACCAACAAAGTTGTACACCTTTTTTCTGAAGTCACCTTTTGGATTTATTTGGATCCATATTACTGTGCAGAGGAGGCCATGTATGTTCTTTGGTACTGCAAACTCCAGAGTCCCATTAGGAACTCAACTGGTTCATTTTACTGGTACTGGGAAAGGCTGCACTGATTGTCCAAGCTTGTTCTTATGAGAACAGGTGGCCCAACTTGTGAGTAAAATGAACTGCCTGTGGAAGTTTGTTTAGTTTTCTGTAACTAAAATATTGGCCTGTCTTTTTATGCTATTCAAAAGCATATGAATATCTGCATCCAGCCCTTCACCTTTTTTACATTCTTTATCTTCATTTATTTTCAAATCTGAATTGTACAGTATGTACCACATAACTATGTTTGAATTTCAGCCATCACAACTTTTTGTGGGGGCGTTGGTTATTTCATGATGTATCAAGTGCAGAGATTTTTTTTACTCTCAACAGAGATGTGAGGAAAAAACCAAATTGTGGTGAATGAAGACTGATGGAAGCAATGACAAAATGTAACAAAACAGATTGTGAAACATACAGCAGCCTTTAGAGAAGGTGCTTTATCAATTGCACAGTGGCCTTCGAGATTCAGAGATGGACAAACTTATACTAGACAGCCAAAAAACAACCATTTTTTTTAGGTGTGTTCACAAAGCAATTGTGAAAAGGGACTATTACCTTCCCATGTCTGTCCACTGTTTTGCATGAACATCTCAGCTCCCACTGGGCAGATTTTTGTGAAATTGTACAGCGGGTATTTTTAATAAAATCTGTCAGGCAAAATTCAAGTTCAGTTAAACATGGACAAAACAACAGGCACTTTGCATGAAGACTTAAATACATTTATGACTAGTTGGGTTACTAGTGTTGCCATGGTTAGTAACATTTTGACTGATTTTCAGGTTCCTGTTATGCTGTTACAAAGGTTACCAGTGTTCATTGGTTGCTTTGGTTTCCGGAATATGCTAGAAGTGATGTGCTATGCAGACGTTTCCTATAATGTTGACTAGAATGGGTTTGACCATTATGAATTTGTTTTCCTCCAGTCTAATGTCAAAGCAGTAATATTACACATAAGTGCTACAGTATCTCTAAGATGATAAAATGGTGAAATGGGTTCTACTTGCTTCATTGTGGCAGTATAGAAGTGCATCTACTCACAAAGACTCCCCCCACACCCAAAAAAGAGAGAGATAGGCTGCTGCCATGTACACCTCATTCGATCTTTCTCCATGTAATGTTTCTGAGTATGCAATTTAAGCTGAAAGGAAAAACAAAAGATACAGCAGTGTTTCAGAGAGTTAGCAAACCACACTTCCAGTGACAGCATATGATATGAAAGTTGATTACTTAAATTAGCATTTGTTTCATGTGTGTTAAAGCTTTGTTGATATGGTACAAGGTAGTACTACTGGTTTTATGTTCCATAACTTTTTTTGAAAATCATTCCCTTTATGAGATAATGTGGAAAAATATTATACAGCCAGGCAGGCCACAGGACAGTACAGTGCATGCACATTGCATGCTGATTACCTGAGGCTACAAATATACAGTGAGAAAATGTAATACTTACTGGATTTTTCAGTGCAACAATGGTTGCAGGAATGCGTCTCAATGTTAATGTTATACATACATTGCCTCTCTTGTTATCCCTCAGTTTATTTTCACACAATGAAATGCATTCCTGGATATACAGTTTATTTGGAATTAGTATGGCAGCATCTTTTTTTCACTTCGTGGTGAAGCATACATATATTGGAAAACACCATGAGTAACTGTGGAGCAGGTACATTGGAATCCATGAAAATAGATACTGTGTGCAAGTCATCACTTCCCTCTATATAATTTTTTCACGTTTAATGGCCAAGAGATGAACTGTAGATAAGACAGCTTCCATACATATAGTGACAAATATTCAAACTGACTGGTAGGTTAAACTTTTAAGAATGGACAGACAGAAATAAGATGATCCCCTAACACATTTATCTCTGTAATTATAGAAATCAAAAAGGAGTTACTCATAGTTATGTGCATATACTATACTGAACAAAAGAAAACTTGAATTTTCGATTCCAAACTTCAAAATTTTTAGGTAACTGCTGTTGCTTTGCATAGCATCAAAACTACCTGGTCTATCAGAATTGGCTTGTGACCAATGTCTGACTGCAGCTTTCTCTATTTCTTTACATGCTCTTGAAACTTCATTCTTCTTACCACCAACTTATATTGTGTAACCAGCCAGGGTCCGTAGTTCAAGTCTCGGACTAGGCAATCAAGAAGATAAAAAGATAATTGGTTGTCTGGCCATTGGCTGGTTTAAATTGAAAGGTAAATTAAAGTTCTGTATTCAGTTTGAAATGCACTGAGGGGTTTGGTGGTTAAAATCTCTAAATGCTGTCTGCACTTGCACCTCATAGGTGCTACATGGGTAGAGGTCTGACATGCCTCATTTCCATATAAGGTTTGAATTTTTTTCCTTGTATAGGTGAGGGCAGCTGTGTGCAGGTGTTCATTTGTTTGAGGGATATTTTTACATGGGGTTTTCCTGAGGTGGCCTGTCTCTCCAAGGGGAGAGACAGTCAAGAATGAGCAGAGCGGCTTTCTATCCCCCTGTATATTCCTTGAGAAGGAGTTGTGCCCACCAACGTGTGTGTAAAATATTGTAACCAAAAGTCAGGCAATTTTAAGGTGGACGGTTACAACTGGTACTGGCATTCCTTACTTGCAAATAATACAAGTACACTGGCCTGCAACCAGAGCCATCCAGCTGCAATGTAGTACCTTGAAATTGTGATAAATTTTCATTCTCACCTCATTTCTCAAATTTTCCAACTTCTCATTTGGCATTTAAAAAGTCCTTGCATGACTAGTTACAATTGTACTTGTTCTTAGATTGCAGTCTGCTGCTGCATGAAACAAGACAAAATATGTATATAGTTTTCATAAATTTGTTCCTAACTAGCGGTGTTTTACAGTTTTCTGTATGTACTTTATTTAAATACATAAAAATTACAAAAGAAGAGCACAGACTCATACGTGCTTCAGTATATTCAAAATGGCTGCCTGTAAAGATGAATTGTGTGCAGTTTTTGGGAGTATTTTTGCTTGTCTGCTTTGCATTTGCATCTACAAATTGTGTGTGAACTTTGTGGTCTGTACCTTGAATTTGAAACTGTAACTCAATTTACGTACAGTCTCTCTCATCATACACACCACAATCTAGTAGCTTGGTATCTTTTCTGAGAGAAGTTTTTAGAAATATAGATAATCTTCTGTTATGTGACAAGTGTGCAGTTTGGAAATATACCGACACTTCAGAGACACCATCTTCATATGAAGCTTCAATACTTAATATACTTCCTACACAGTCACATCCCAGACAGTTCCTTTATAGTCACTGCTGTGAGACACTTGAATCACATGCCTTAAAAATGATATTAGTTTTCATTTTAATTCTTTCATGTTACAGCTCTCATCTTCTAAGTACAGAAATGCTATATAAAAAACCTCAACTATGCTGACTTTTGTTTGAAGAACTGCTACCAACAATTTCAAATAATGAAAGAAATTGGATAAATAAATGTGAGATTTAACAGTGTGTTACGTTCTAAGCACCCTGGTGAAACTAGCCAGCAGAAGGGAGGTGTCTCCCACATCCTTACTGTGTGTTAATGACAAATGTGTAGTCTATCTATGCCCATTCTTCTTCATACTTGCAACAAAATACGTAGGTTATTCGGAAAGCAAGTACTGTCTGCACATATCTCTCGCGCATCCTCGAGACTGTCACTTTGCACATGTGCAGTGACTTCCTCTATCAATTGAGAAGCCACAGTCGCCATTTCGTGAAATTCGTATTATGTTTATGTTTGTTCCTTGTGTTAAACATGTTTAAGACAATTGAAGGGGCCGCCGACTGTGAAATACGGTCTGTAATTCGTTTTTTGAATGCTAGGAATGTGCTACCAAGTGAGATTCATCTCTAGATCTGTCAAGTGTATGGTGACAGTGCGATGAGTGATGGCATGGTTAGGAAATGGGTTTGGATGTTCAATGAAGGATGACAGACCATGCATGATGAGGCGCAAAGTGGACGTCCATCTTTGGTGAATGATGATTTGGTGCGCAAGGTTAACGAAAGAGTGCTCGACAACAGACGTTTCACAATTTCTGATCTGTCCCTGCACTTTCCTCAGATTACAAGGACTCTACTCTATGACATTGTCAGTAGTCATTTGGGTTATCGATGGCCACATTCTATGAGGAGGGTATACAGAAACTTGTGCCCCACTACGATAAGTGCCTCAATAATAGCGGCGATTATGTGGAAAAATAGTTTGAAGAATGTCGAATCTGATAACAATAAAATTTTATACGAAAACTTACTCGATTTTTTTACAGCGAAATGGTACCTACTTTCCGAATAATCCTCGTATTAACATAACACTACTTTAAAAAATACTTGGTTTGGATAATAATTTAATTTACTCTGAAAATAGATATAACAAATTCTGAAGTACAGCTTTTATTAATTATAATATGAAAAACAACAAAACAGTACTCTTTCTTTGACTACAATAACACATGTAACAACAGACCAAGGGTGCTTGGGAACTTGTCATGAGAGAAGTGGGTGTGAAGATGAAGGCCTGAAGGAAAAGTACAATGGAGAACATTTCCCAGACACACCAGCTACAATATACTTTCCTCAGATCTGGTGTCAAACTTGTATGACTTAAGTCCAACACATTTAAAGGTTTTGAGCAATGCATACACCATCCTGTAGTGATGTGTATGGGAAATGCAGTGTGACAGGGGACAGAATTGCTACAATGCAGTGGTGGATGGCTTCAGATTCGTTTATGTATGTGTGGCATTACCTGTTGCTGTGCCAACAGCAGAAGAGAGAAACTGTACATCAGTATATCCTGACACAACTGCTTCAATTTAGTTTGTTGATAAACTATTTATTCATGAATTTTTTAAATTATGTTGTACCTTCCTTTCACATCTTGCTTACTGCATATTTCGTTATATTACAGACCATTCACTAATGGAAATAATCACAGAACTCCACAAAAAAAAAAAACAACAACACAGTATTTCTCTCCAATATGCCAAGAATCGCTCGAGCTTATCTTGAAAACATGACATATAATCTCTCTATATATATACATATATATCCTTTTCAATTTTTTGCTAATTTTTTATATATTATATAACAATATAATAAAAGTATCACTGATCAATAAACTTGTGAAAAAAGCGATGTGTAGTTTTGGACAAAGATTTGAATAACTTGCATCCATTGTACCATACTTCAACCTTTCACATTTAACAAAACACCGACTCATGTACCTTTATTAAATTTCTCTTCTCACCATATGAACGCTGATCTTACACTTTACATTATGTTGGCAAGGATGATGTCTTTTTTAATGTTGCTACAATCTCCTGTATAAGAACTATTTTAGAAGACAGAAGGGTATCTAATGTAAAGGTTCTTTGAGAAAATGCTGGGCAACGTATCACATTACTAATCACTGCTGACTGTTGCTGATACTCATTACGTTATTGGCTATTATTATATTTTCAACCGTAGGTGAAAATAATAGGGCAAGGACTGCCAAATCAGAAAAACCACTGTAGAATTATTAGTTAAAATCAGAATGAAATGAGTTTTTCATTCATTCATTTCCACTCTAAAAAGAAAATGTCTTTGGAGATAATTTTTAAATTTTCCTCTGCAAATAGCATTATTTTCATTACAAGTTTTATTCAAAATTTTTAAAAATACCCACATGTTTGATTTTCCAAGAATGATCTTTGTCATGATCCAAAATAATTTTTCCTTCCCTGCTCAATAAACCAGGTGGCATGGCAGAAACATTCCTTTAGTAACAAAGCACACAAGTTAATAATATGGCAGCAACACTAATGTGGCCTGTGTGTTGTACATAGGACAGGGTTGGAAAATAAAGGATCTTTCCATGGCTGCCAACATTCAGTGCTTCAGATTCACAGATTCACACTTTTCTGCTAGATGTCGGGTTTTGTGGCTTTCTTCAAGGCAGCTTGGACCTTAGGCAGTAAGAGAATGAGAGAGACATGTCTTTAGAGCAGATGAAACCCCAACAGATGTCAGTGCTGTTTGGATGGACTTCCATCGTTCATCATGATAACTCGACCTGCAATCATGAAATTTGGAAACTTGGTAATATAATGTAATGTGAGACCTGATAAAAAATTCAGGTGCTGACTTTTTTGTTGGCAAAGGCATTAATACAATTTACGATGTTAAGGATGTTCTCTGGAGATTTTCACAAAGCTTTTGTACTATATTCAAAACTGTCCCTCCCATAACAGACATCCACATATGCAGTGATTCCACCTATGTCACCATTTGTCACCACATTTCTGAGCCTGTGCTTTGGGGAGGATGTTCAGGTAAAACAGTTTTACACTGGTACAAAGTTACATATGGTAGGTGAGGCAAGGCTTCTGTGGGCTGGTTTCTGATGGCTGCTGCACATATCACCTGAGAGGTATGTGAACACACATTTTTCAATTGTAAGCATGCTGCATTGTTTTTATCTGCTGATTGGCTCAAACTCTTCCTCAACACTTGTACATGCCATTTAGTGTGGACTTTTTTATTCCTTCTGCAAGAAACCTGTTAGTATGATACCATTCAGGTCTCAGAAAATAATGAAAATGTACTGTCCATATGATGTTGCTACTTGACATTTTTGGTCTTTTGGTACAGTTGATAACTCTTTGATGGCTTGTTTGGTTGCCTTCTGTCTGCAAAGCTCTGCATGTGATGAGTCACTCTGCCTCATTTTATGTGTTGTAATAGTATCCAATATGTTTACAATATGCTGAATCACTGCCTTTTATCGGCAAGATTATGGACTGAATAAGAATTATGTCAAAGAATATGGAAAATCAAAGTGTTATTCTAAGATTTTACAAACCTAGGTGGTCTGCTTAATGAGTGATGTCATGACATGCTTTGTGTGAGTACAATCTTCAGATAACACACCATCCTACATGGTCTTTAGTCTGCAGTACACACCCACAGACATGCCAGCAATTTGTGGCATGGAAAAATTGCAATAAAATAGCAATTTTCATTTGGAATGGCCTTGTATAATAAGCAAACACACGCACAATGCATATGGGAAGAGAATATATAAGAATGTTGTACAAAACATGTGATAAACCACAGACATACACAGCACTGAAATAATAATCTATTGCTAAAGAAATTCAAGTTATTCCACTTGCCTTCATGTGACATTATTTTCTTTGGTGAAGTTGAAAATCACCAGAAGTCACATTCAGGGGAAATGTCAAGTTCACAAACAGGTGAAGTTTTTGCAGTGTTTATCTTCTGGGTTGAGATTGTACCTCTGAAAATGGTTTCTGCCACACTGAAGGATCATACTACCTCCATCTTAAATGTAGAACTAATGATAATGAATGGGAGATAAGAAGCAATAAGCAAGTGGACAAATGTGATATTGGTTACTATGCATTTCACATAATACAAGCTGGAAGAGCAAACGTGCTTTCATGGTGTGCATGTGTAACTTCACAGTTTCACTTTGCCTTGTGTGATAGTGTGGTGGACATTCATGGTTGTATGCCTTCAGTTACTGTCCACTATATTAAACAAAATAACATCTACAAGACATAAACAAACCTGCTTCCTGACCTCCTGCCCCTCTGACAGCTGTGGAAAGGGTAACCTGTGCTGATGACAGTGGCTGTGTGTTGCTTGCTTGAGGTGACAATGAATTTTGACCAGGATTTGTTGGAGCTGTAGCTGTCACCTTTGACCTGAAATAACATAAAAAACAAAATATATAAAAATGCATACTAGATTAGTTCAGACAATAATGGGTGGAATGATATGACACCAGAGTTCATACCTCAATAAGAGAAGACATTCACTTACCTCTTATCCAATCTGCTACTAAAAACTGAAAACCAAAGACTACATAAAATATTTGGTGAAGCTTATTTTGAAACTTGTGATTGATATCATGTGAGCCACCAGAGCTATTAAAATGGAGATAAACGAGTGCTCACTAAGATGACAATTTTCTGTACTCCCCCAGCAGTAATGTGAATGAAATTCTGTCATCAAACATAATACGTCTTTTCTTACCAGACGGTTAAGAAAGTTTTTAGATTCTTTTTTTGAGATTAGACATCCTGGTGTGCTATCATATAATTATTATATAAATAAACAGTCAACACATCTAATTGTATATCATTTAACGCAACATATTTCAATCTTTAAAAGGTCACCATCAGGCGAAAATGCTTGTTATAAAAAGGATACATAATCACTTCTTCATAGACCTGAGATCTCAGTTTTGTAAACATGAATTGTAAAAATGAGATCTCAGTTCTACAAAAACATATATCCTGTTTGTTTTATAGCCTGATGATGACCTTATAAAGGTGAAAACATGTTGCATTAAATTATACATACTTAGGTGTGTTGACTGTTTATTTATATAATAATTTTAGGTTTTCAGAGCAATGTAGCTGATGATTCCATTTTTTTTTTTTTGGATATGAGACATCTAAATCAGATATCCATCAAATGTGGAGGTAGACCTGCAAACATTTATCATATTCTTCTATCTCCCATCTGGTAAACTATTCATATGAGATAAAATAGACAATCCTCAAATCATTATGTGATCTTAACAGCATACCATACACTTGCAGTGCTTCGAAGATCAGCTTTATTGCAGCTATGAAGCTCAAATCCAAATGTCTGGTCCTTCTGGTTTCAGGTTACAAGATCCATATTTTATTTCCAACTCACCTTTGTTTCCTTGGTTTGGGCGGTCTACCTACTGACCCTACTGACATCTCTGAACTGAACGATTGGCTGCCCAATGGGTAATGTGTGGGATGGTGCTGCATTCTGTGCGCAGGATGGTGAGATGCTGGCATAGAGGTGGGGTGAGACGTAAGGGTGAAAGGCATTCTTATTGTGGGAGAAGAGGATGAAAGGGGTTGTTGGCTCATCACTCGGACATCACCTGATGACAGAACACAATACAACTTGTCACTTATTATGCATAAATCATAATGGTTGATAATGAATGAACTCAGAAGCAAGTTCTAGGGAGAAGACCAAAATAACCAGCCCAAGCAAACCTTGTCCACTGCTAATTCTGCAAAGACAGATCTGATAATGTGATGTCAGAAACAAGGCATGAAAGGTACATAATGTAACATTCAGCACATTAATCTGCTGTCCTCATAGATAAATGTAAAATTTTATTTCTTCTGTAACAGAAAACTCCACAGAAAGAACAAATTTAAAGAAACCTTAGCACTAGTCACAAATGGCTAATCTACTGGTGAATGATGTGATGAATGAGATCTAGCCCCATCAGTACAATCTGAACATAAAATGAGTGAACCACTCACAGTCAATTAACACTTCCAGTTACTAGAATGCTTCATTAATTCTCACACCTGATGCAACCATGCTGAGCAACAATGCGCTATGTCAACTGTAAAGTGGTTAACACTAGACTTCATTCTCTGACAAATCTAGGATGTGGCATATGTAACAGTTTGAAGTCTGACTGCTCTCCTTTAGACCTGTCATACATTTTTAAAGCTCCTTCACACAGAGTTAGTGACTTGGCCACTCCAACCCCCCTCCCCTCCCCACTGCCAAAAAAAAATGGTGGAATGCATTTTAATCCCATGACAATTTCCTGCTATCACAATCATATTCAAGGCAGAGTAAACAAACTGTCACATTCCAAAGTGAAAAATAGGATATTCAAAAATATATTTCAGTCTTCTAAATCATAAAAGGGCCGGTCTCAGTGGCCGCGCGGTCCAAGGCATAGGTCTACGGCCGCTCGCCTGCTGAGATTTTGGGTTCGAATCCCACCAGGGGCATAGATGTCTGTCTGTTGTGAGTGTTGTGTGTTGTCAGGTAGAGGTCTCTGCGACGCTCTGATCACGTGTCCAGAGGGGTCCTACTGACTGTGATGCGCTGTTGTGTGTGATCTAGAAACCTCAAGAATGAGGAGGCCATGACCCCCATTGGGCCGCAGCGCCATGGGGAGGGAATCATAAAAGGACATACTAATGGAAGCAGTGAAGAATATTATTGTTCTCATTATTGCATGTGTTCCATTAAGTTAGAAACTTTCAAAACAGCAACAATCAGAAGATGGTTTTGTTCACATCCTAGTTTAATAAACGTAAGTGACAACATGTGCAATCCTATCAGCCAGGAGGTGAATTTTAAATGAGTGGCAATAGGTTTCAGTCCCCCAATCTCCATGTTACCCTGGTGAATCAAGGAAGGTAGGCAGAATTCTTTATCAAGTGCCCATATATCAAATTTTGTAACTCATGCTTCAAAATTTTACTACAACAAAGTGATGGTGCAAATTCTGAGAAATACAGAAGACTTTATTCTTTCTATGGTTCAACAGACTATTTACTGGTCAATATATACCACAATGGATAGGTTTGATCTTCCTGGGTAACAATTCTGCACTCAATCACAGCACATGAGTATAGTAATTTACTGAATCTTTACACAAGCCTCACAAACAATTCTATGCATTTTAAATATATCAAATAGTAAAGAGCGGAATGCAACGTCATTTAAACATTCATAAATCTGATGGTGGTGCTGGTGGTGGGGGGCAACAGTGGCTGCATGCAGCGTGACCAGGTATGTTAATTCTTAGGCACTTAACTCTGACTACACCATCACATGCAGCTGTGCATTTAAGCTTTGTTAATACCTGGCACAATGCGTAGCCCAAACATGGGTACTGATGAATACCTCATGCTTGTGACGGACTTGTCATTTCCACACACCACATCATAATGACTGCCATTACCCCTGTCCTTGCTTCCGATTGAAGGTGACCGACAGTATGTTGGTTTGGACCCTAGACCATCACGAGGGGGTCTCGGAGGAGGACTTGATCTCACACCAGACATCATCTGGAAATGAAAATCACCTTTATATTTACCTGAAATTCACTACTCTCTCATATCATGCAATGCTATGAAGACTGTGATACAGTTATGTTAGATAAATTAAAAAATAATACACACATCCTGACACACAGTTGTTTACAAGTAACACATGCGAAGCATGGAATTTGAACATGGCAGATTTCAATTCTAAATACATAACTAATCACTAATTCCACAAAACTGTTATTTAGTAGTCAATTGTGTTTACCTGCATGTTGGATCGGAAGAGCCCTAGATTTGAAATAATGGTGGGGGGAATGTACTGTGAAGGCCCAGGGGTAGAAGGGGTGCCTGTTGGCTGCTGACTGTATGGACCAGGAGTAGGGGCATTGCCGCCGGTTCCACCGCCATTGTACACTGGTGTGTATGTACCTCCATTCAGATAAATGTATGGGTGTGTAGGCATGCTGCACAAGGCCTGCAACAGTTGAATATTCCAATAGTTGCAGGCTGCAGCAGTCAAGCAAGTGTTTGTACTCCTCTTGCACTGCTTGACCCTGAAGATTAAGGCACTATGGAACTTCATAATGGCAGTAACTATTTACCAATTACTGTGGTGTAACACACAAGGTTTGAATCTTCAGTAGCTAACTACTGACCTTAAGGAAGGAAAAGCAGGCAGTCTACACAACAGAGCCTTAATAAAGCATATTGATCCACCAACTTTTTATACATACATGTTCTGGTAATAGTGAATAATCCAAAATGTACGAATAATAAACAGCAAGTACATATCATTCCTTCCTAGAAATTTCCTTTAATTGCTGATCAACATTCATAAAAGCTGGATTAACCAATCCTACAATCACATATAAGAGGTCCCTGATGTAAGACTTCCCTGTATATGCTTCTCTGCATTTACATTCAGCTTTTCAGTAACCAAACATAAAAATTTCCTACTGTACATCATTCAGTGTACTGGTAAGGGTAAAAGTGTCCCTGTGTATATCACAAAGGTGTATGGGGAGTGATGGTACAGCTCCACTCATTTTTAACCTTAGCACTAGATAGGGGCAAGAAGTCAGGTTGACACTCTGGTAGTTTTGCGCCTGGGGAAGTGCTCCTCATACCCACTGAACAAGAGGCTGGTGGGCCCCACAGCCAGTCTGGGTGTTTTGGAGAAGAGAAAAATCTCCTGCCCCTGCTAAACAATAATTCCTTGCACAACCAACTCACAAGCCAGTCACCAGTATAAGCAGCAAGAGGCAAATTTGTTTTTCACACTTGCACAATCTTAGTGTCTCTTCCCAGAATTCTTTCTGATTTTTCCTTACCACAGTTTGATCTCATGTGGTGCATACCTAGTGCCCAATGTACCTGACTTCAGTTTACTATAAAAAAGGTTTATACAAATTCTTTCTGGAAACAATTCCCCCATCATGTCACTTCAGTGTAAGCCATATTTATCTGGCGTGTAACCCCCACACATACTTAGAACTCCTGGTGCAATGTAAAGCTGTGCAATGCATCACTTTCTGAATACCTAGCAATGTGCTGTCTCTCAACATAACACTCATGACCACTGCAGAATGGAACTCCAAACAAATGTGTGCAGACATACAAGCTGTCATAAAAAAATTAGTCTTCCAGTAATTTACAATAACATTTCTAAAACTTGCTGTAAGTTTTCAATTTAATTTACTTTACTGTGCTTAAGAATATGAGACTACGAACATTGCAATGGGAAGTCCAGACACTGTTTTACACTAGTCTTGTTTTACCAGTATCCATATGCCAGTCATTTTAATGATTTGTCTTACTCTATGATTGTGTTACAACTGGGATACTTGAAAGTTATTTTTGCAGTACACAACAGATCACAAAATCCCAGAATATTCATATAACCTGACTCTGAGTAGGTGTCTGTGGAGGGGTAGGGGCCCTGTATGCTCCCAAGGCTGCCCCATGTTGGCTCGGTTGCATGTAGGGTGGTCCCATATTCAGGCCCATTACAGGTTGAGTGTGGGCTGTTGGAGTTGAAGGTGGGTGGTAGTATGATAGTGTGCCTCCTCCAGGCAAGGTTGATGTTGCTACACTTGATGAACTGCTACTCAAGCTGAAACAAAACAACGTATGAAGTGTATAACAAACATATGCATTTTGTAATATTAGTTCTGTTACTGGCCACAGAGGTCCAGTTGGTAAACACAAACGTTTGAAGTTCTCTTAAAAATACTCTGAAAAACTGGTGATTTCCAGCTGAAACACTGAAAAAGTCAGCATGTCTTTCCACTTTTTGCATGAAAAACGCATCAAGTTATAAATCATGTTAGTGTACAAATAAAAAACCTCAGTAATACTCATGTCCTAAAATGTAGGTCTGCAGCCGATTGTCTGCTGAGACTGTGGGTTCGAACCCTACTAGGGGCATGGATGTCTGTCTCTTGTACATGTTGTGTGTCAGGTAGAGGACTCTGCAATCAGCTGATCACTCATCCAGAGGAGTTCTACTGAATGTGGTGCATCATTGTGTGTGATCTAGAAACTTCATGTATGAGGTGGCCATAGCCTGCAGTGGGCCACAGCACCAAAAAAAAAAAAACCTTCATGTCACAGGAATATTACTACTAACAGCTGCTTATATTGACAGAACGTAATAATAACAACAACAACAACAACAACAACAATAATTCTGCACTGTTCACTCCCTTTTCAAAATGATTTTGCAAACCACATATTTTATGGGAAAAAGTGTATTAAACAGATAATGTATTTCATTTTCTCCACAACATCTGCTTTAAACATTTTTCCTCCAATAAATATTTAATAAGTTCTTTTGAGATGTGTGCAGAAATGCAGGTAGGTCTTCATCTAAAGGTTTTCTGCTGGTATCTGATTTTAATCAAAACTGCAAGTGTCAGCAGACAGAGTTACAAGCAGAAACACATCAAATCTACTTTCCTACTGCACAGACTTATATTCCTACAAATATTCTACTACTACTACTACTACTACTACTACTACTACTAATTACAACAGCAGCAGCAGTGTAATAAAAATTGGTCAGCTGCTTTAAAAGTTGAAAACGGATCTACTGACCTACACACATATACAGACAGTACTGTGAAATCATAAACAAATTTCTTTTCCTTTAAGGGAAGGAAGCGTAGGCTAAAACCTAAATTTTGATCACAAACTTCATACAATACAGTAAATACTCTATTTCCTGAGTACATTATTGAATTAATAGTCTGAATATGGTGAGAGAGAGTTCACTTACGAGTTTACATTAATACTGGTGGGGGTGTACAGCATGTGTATAGAAGGCTGAGTGTACAGAGGCATGCACTCGCCATTCCCTGGGGCAGTCATCACTGCTGCCCCATAGCTCATCACAGGGTAGTTCTGCACATAGCCTCCTGTGAAAACAGTTAAATCTTCTCTACAGGCCTCATTCAAAAACCAAAACTCTGTTATATCACAAACGTAAAGCAAAAAAGTTTAAGAATGTAGGATGGAAGTTAACGACACTGCTTATAAACACGCACACACAGGTACACACATGCACAACAATCCCACACCAACTGTGGACTTCAATAATCCTTTCTGTGACTCTTCCATCTGTATGCAGTTTTGGAACTTGTGGCATTCACCTGCAATCTTCCATGTGACGGTGCAGGAGCACAACCAACATCAACATGATGGACAATAAATCTTCATAACCTAATGTCTCAAAGATAAAAGCTGATGAGGTAATTGTTTTACTTAATACATTAAATTTACATGTGTTATTTTTAAGAACTTAAGTATTCCTGGTTCTTAATGAAGGAACAGGGAACTTTGTCAGCCTCTGGCAAGTATTAACAGAGCCTCCAATTCCCTCCTCCCTCACTACCAATTTCCAGTTTGTCACACTAACCACGACTGGCAAAGGATTGTTGTATCCATAAGAGTGACAATTAGGATCACTGGCAAGTACAGGTACTCCCCATTTACTGAACAATGGCTAAGAGAAGGCAAGGTGTGCACAAAGAACAATGGCTGACTTTCAGCATTCTACTCACCTCTCAATAGTGTCTCAGCTCCAATTTTCATTGGAAATCTGACCTACTTAGTCTAAAGAGATCTAGTTCACAGATGTAATCTCCTTTGGTTATTGGTTATGTTCTGTGCATATCACATTAAGTTACTACAATTTATAATTTATCTAGACTATCAGCCTCTCAAATGAGACCAATGTGTTTAATTCATACAGTACCTGCAATACCACTGCTGGGGCTGCCTTGCCTTCTCTTTGTAGGTGTATACTATGCAGTAGCTATGTTCCTGGAAACCCCTGAATAATGCAAAAATGCGTAAGTCAAAGCCATTTTGTTCCACAAACTCACACCTGACTTTGGAAGTCAGTTCCTCAGCAGATACTTTTAAACAGTGATAGTGAAATGTGAACAATTATATTATTTTTATGTGAAAAAAACACAATAACCAGGGCATTTATACAGAAGGCTTTAAGTAATGAGTTTATATCAGAAATTAGATACAGTGTTATTATTATGTTACAAATAATTAAAAAAAATGCTTCTGAAGATCACTTGAACTTGTGCAAACGCACAGACGAAAACACCACTAGAATTTCTTTTTATATATTTAGGCACCAAGGAAATTTACTGCACTTTTAAAACATGCTGCATAACTTCCGTTTTATTTTCCTGAAAAGCTGTTTATTTCATAATTTTATCTTTTTCTGTTCAAAGAATACTTTTACACAAACCATGCACTAAAATTGAAATAACCACCCTGGTAGGATAGAGGCTAATATTCAATGGTCTAAAATCCTCTATCCCTGGATATTAAATGTTAATGGGTTATAGTAGACTGGGGTTTAGAGGTAAATGAAGATTAGCAGGGCCATCAACAGAGCATTCATTTGATTCTTCAACAACAATTTCAGTTCCTAAGATGGCAAGAGTTAAACTCCCTGCCTGAAATTTAGCAGAACTCTCTTTTCCCCTAAAAATAAATGAACCATACACACACATATGTCTGTGGAGATGCAGCACATAAACAAGGAACACTTCTAAGGACAAAACTGTGTACACATAAAAATACATGAGCTAAAGATACACACACTGGAGTACAGAATCCTTACAGAAAAATGAAATACCAGTTTCAGGAAACACTTTGATGTTGTGGTAGCTGATAGTTACATTTAGTGCCTTACATACAGGTAGAAAATTACATGTTATTTCACACAATGCAATTTACAGTACAGGGCAAAGGAGTTCTATTAAATACTTTATTTCATACACAGCCTGTATAATACAGATAGCTCAATTAACCCATGTATAGTACATTAACCTTTAAATGACCTGTGTTCCCATACACAAATGCACATAACAAAACACCCCTGGTAATTAATTTTATACATTTCGGCAATACGGAAATTTGCTGCATTTGTAAGACGTGCTCCATAACATCTGTCTTACTTGCCACAAAATGCACTTCATTTCATAATTTTATATTTTTTGATTCAAATAATATTTTTCCCATAAGCCATGTGCTAAAATTTAAATACAAACGTGACTCTTTAAAGGTACCCACAAAACAGGGCACAAGCAACATATAAAGTTCAGGACGTTTAAAATATGCAAATGGCATATCACACAAAAGAAGCCCTAATACAATGGATACATCAAACTGTATCAAATATTTGGTCAAAAATTAGCATATGGTAAAACATAAAGACTGAATCACACTGAAATGTTTTTAATCACAACTAGCTTTCAGGTGACTGTTCCCTTAAACTCAGAAAGAAATATCCGAAGATGTGGCTTTCTTAATTAAAAAAAGACTATGACATTTAGTCCCATGGAGTAAGCCTGTATGTGTTTTAAAAATGTGTTGTTCGCAAATCTGTGGTTCTCATTAATAACACTTCTTAATCTTGCAATGAATTTGAAGCAGAAATGAGTACTAATAAGTCATAATTTAGAGCAATGTATGAATTTATGTTATGAAATATAATTAAGATATAAAATATATTTTACCTGTATGCCAACAAATGCACGCCATATCACAACATAATTCCAACAAAATCTGTAGATTTTAATGAGATCTACATTTCATGTGCTATACCATTTTTGAAAATCTTCTTCACAGAGGTTGGTAAAGTCAATTTTTTCAATGAAATTTTCTCATGCAGACAGTCGCGTCAACAATTGAAGTTATTCTGACGTCTCGGGAACTAACTCAGTCCCCACTGTCATGGTGTGCTGGTGGTTGGGTAGCACCAAAACTGATGATTAAATGTCCAACTGTGTGCTGTGTATGTCTCCTTTTGGCTGGTTGCGGGATGGAATGTGGTCCATCTGGTTAGTGGATTCAATTGTGAAAGAAGCAACAGAAATTCAACCACATGCTGAAAACTTCAACAGGGAGGCTGGCTTCATATTAAGTCATACATGGCAGCCGGTAATCAATTTAATGAAACACTCTCCACAACCAGGAATACACAGAACAGGTCAAGTGCAACGAACTTTTGACTCCTCCCACTAACCAGAGGGGTCACAGTCCACCCCGTGACCAGCTAAACGGAGAAACAAAGCGCAGAGTTCGACACCTAGTCATCAGTTTTTGTGCTACCTAATCGCCAGCACACCCTGAAGATGGGGGCGGAGTTAGTTCCCTAAATTTCAGAAAAATGCCACAACTTGATGTGGGCATCTGCCCAATAAAACATCATTGAATTCTGTCACTGCAAAAGCTTCAAGTAAATTTATGCTTCATATAATAAAATGGACCAATAACAAACCTTATCAAAATCCACCAACAGTTCTAGAGACAGAATATGTTGACATGTTTGTTTCTAATGTCTCCAGCTTTCATCGTCTTGTCCTGCATACATCCAACAATGGCAAGACATTCAAGTGACAGGACTTGAAGAACTGGAGGATCAACACTGTAAGTTGCACTCACTGAACTATGACTATGACAGAAGGGAGGAACAGAATAACCTGCAGTGGAACTTATCAATTTCAAACCACAGCTTCAAGCCACTCGGACAAATGAAATATGATCAATTTTCATTTGTGAATGTAACATACATACCATTGTGCCCCATGCTCTGTTGTGTTCTGTCCTGATGTGACTCTTGTGGAACAGCAGGTGGCAGACTGGGAGCACTGGAATGGCACAGCTGAGTGGCAGTGGGGACCTGCTGGTACGGTGGGTACGCCGCCATGTATCTTGCAGTGGATGGATTTGAATTACTGGAGTTAGCCTGTTGTGGAGGGGACATGTTCAGCAGTGGACCAGGTGGAGGGGGGGCAGGGAGAGTTGGGGGCACAAAATACATTGGTAACGGCTGTTGAGTTGGTTGCTGTGGTGGCTGCTGCTGTGAATGCTGCAATGTCAAATAATTAAATGCACTGATGTGATGTTTTGCTAAAATGTGAGATGCATCAGTCAGAATAGCTGGCAACCCAACCTAGAATATTTGTGGACACCTCTGGAATACAGATCTGCATTATTATTACAAAAACTTATTTGGTCACAATACAGATTTGAGTGAACAGCATAACATTTGTATGATGGTACCACAAATCTGATTTACTAAAATTCAACAAGAAAGATTTGCTAGTACCTAAGAAACATAAATAAATCAAAGCACTCACACCTGCAGGGCAGTTTACTGCATGTGTACCTCCAACATCTGCCACCTGCAAACTAGGAAATTCCTTGCTGCATTGTACTGGACATGAAAGGTCTTAGTACCAAGCTATACAGTTCTAGCAGTAATGCTGACTTGTATTTTGGGATATGCTCAATTCAAATAGTGGCTGATATATAGGCTGTGGTTGAGTGTGGTTCTCCTCGGTTTCTCTGGGCAAATCCCAGAATACTGCAGTTAGGCTACACCTGCTTACTTCGATATAATTTTCAATTCATCATTCATACCAATCACCCTACCATTCAAAGTTACACAGTCTGAGAAGCTGACAGCACCAACATAGAAACCACACAAAATAAACAACAATTACACTTGTAATTAATTTATTCCTGGTAGAAGTCACTGATCAATGATATGTTAAAAAATATAACAATGAACAAATCAAGACAAGTTAAACGCACCTAAAAAAAAAAAAAGTTAAATGACAGGAGTATCAAAAACCCTTCTGTGGATTAAGAGATGTGGAGAAGCAGGCTTCTCTACAAAAGATAAATTCACAAAATATTACTCGCAAATACTGCTAAGTTGATATGACATCTGTGACAGGCCTGAAAATCCAACAGAAAGAAGACATGTTATATGGTTTAAAGAATACACAACGTATTATACATATAAACAATATATAGTCAAACACAACTCAATTAATGATTTTATTAAGGTATATTTCTTACATTGTTTCGTTCGACATGGCTCTATTTATGGCCATCTCCAGGTTGATGGCTCATAACTAGAGCTGAAAGATGTCTTTGAACAAAACAATGTACGAAATACACCTAAATAAAATCATTTTGATTATGTATTATTTATATTTATAATTCTATACAACACAATGGGGATGTCTCACCTGAAAATAATATACAATGTAGTACATACAGTGGGCTTTTTTTTTAAGTGGAAAAAATAGACTTGGCAAGTTAATCAGGCGCAGCATGACTCATCCCCGGCAGTTTTGTCACTGCATCTACACTTACATTGCATTGTATGAATATGGTCAACCAGTCCAGCGCAATGTAGAGGCTTTTCATTGTGACATAAATTATTGTTACTATCGAAGCATAGGCAGACTTTGCTCTACAAACCACCATTTACATATTTTAGATGTGAGGATAAGGAAGAGCAAGCAGACACACATTTTGCGCTCAACTCTTACAGCTAATACACCTGGGACATTTGGCACAGGTAGTCACGGACATTTATTTAAATTTAAAGCATACCTCAGACAGCAAGATTCACAACATTCTTGCTAATCAGTAAAAACATTTAGAAGCTGCCACCTCTCTTAGGTGTAGAAGCTCTGGTATAGCTATCAAGAAGTGTTTATATAAGTAATGCAAAGGTTAGGTAACATTTCTGTCCAGGCTGTGAACGTACCTGGTTCACATTCCTGAAAGGAAATGGCTGTCCTGACTTAGAATTCTCCATTTTTTCACTCAGCATATCCAGGAAAATGATGGGAAAGATCATGTGAGCTTCATCAGAATCTTAAAATATAAACACTGTAAGAAAAGCTGATTATATTAAGGATACAGAGGTATGGATATGTGTTACATACACCCTCAAAATAGAATTCCTTTAATTATTGAAAATTAAGGTAATGATTAAACAACCACCAGGGAGAACAATGTTTGTGGATGGAAAGAGATGGGGTAAAATGTGCTGTCACAGGAGAAATTACACAAGTGAAAATAATAAGGCCTGATGGTGATGATGATGATTATGATGATATGTTTACTCCCAAATCACTTTCTGTTTATAATCTATCCAACACACTTCACACTGCACTATCTCAGTAATATGAACACAAACTATCATTTACCTTTTAACATCTGTCTCTAGATTTCAGAATGCTAACAACTGTATTAATTTGCACTATCAATGAAATCCCACTATAACATACATTAACAAAACAGTCAAACTAAAGAAAAGTTGTGTGCAAAATTACTACAATGAATTCTGTATTATGGCAGCCTTGTATATTCTCCCTCATTACATTTATCTTGCACAGGCACATATTCCTGATTGCAGGTCCTCCATACACTGAACCCTCAGTTATTTGATCTAATGGTGGGGGACGGGGTGGAAGGTTAGGTCAGAAAAGCTGACAAGTCAATTGACTGAAATACACTTCCTAGCCTATAGAAGTGCGGTGAGGAAACCAAATAACCAAACTTATGTACTGTTTTAGCATAAAAAAATGCACATATGGGACATAAGTTTAAAAATACCTTTATAAGGCCTAAATATGCGTTGGGAGCTTCCACCACATAACACTTCAACCTGTGTCAGATAAACCTACTCCAACTGGAGTGTCATCATGTTGCAAGTGTAGTCCTGCAGGCTACATTACTGGCTCCCACAAAAATACAGTGTAATATACCACCTAAATGTTAAAGTTCTTAAAAAAATATAATGCAGAATTGTTCTCCAATAGTTGCTCTGGATGTTTGGAAGGGCAGGTCAGTTAAGGCAGGGGCCAATTGATCAAATGTTGGATGACCAATGGTTCACTGCATTATGGTCATGAAAAACTGTTAACAGATGTAAGAAATTTTGTGCCATGTATGTGAAACTATTTGTTTATTTTACTGTTACCTGAATAGGATTAGGCTGTTGCTGTGGCTGCCAATATGCAGCTGGGGCAGGGAGATGTGACTGATAATTGTTAGAATGTAGCGTAGGAGGGGCAGGCATCACACTCCCTGCTGCCGTGGGCTGTGCTTGCTGTTGACTACCAGAGCTGCCACCACCATTACCACGAACACCACCAACACCACCACCACTACCACCACCACCAACACTACAACCACTACCACCACCACGCTGATCTGATGACATAAGGCCCAGCCCCATGAAGTAACTGCTCAGGTCAGACACTGCCATACTGCCCCCATCCTGTACACACAGCCAATTGTCACTATTCAATTTGACAATATATGTGGACAGAACAGATGTGAATTCATTTATGACACTAAGTAAAGTGTGGCTTTCACTGTGCCAATTATCACAAAACTCAAACCAATCAATCAATCAATCAATTTTTGTGGATATTTTCTCAAAATGTCAAAATCAGATGCTAAACGTACAAAATAAAGGCTAAATTTCATTTATGCCCAGTGAAGTATGCCTTTCACTGTCCAGATTTTTACAAACTCAAGTGTGATTAATAACTTTCTATAAACAAATGACAAACCAAATTTCAGGAAAATCCAACAGATGGTTTAGTCACTGATACTTGGTTATGGACAGATAAATAGATAGATGTATGGATGGATATGATCTCCATGTAAGGCATTCTTTTCTGCTTCATCAAGAATGCCTAAAAAGTGATCTGTAGACAGTTATTAAAATAACTGTTTGTTTGCTGATTATTTTTGTAGGCCTATGTGGAAAATGTATAATTTTCATATTTTCATGTTTCTGACACATTTAATGCTTTCCTGCAACTATCATTTTCCCATGTTTATTGTCCCCCCCACAATCCTTTTACAAATAATGGACAGATGTTTCCATATATAATTATTATAAATGATATTTTTCAGTTCAAAAGTCAATCATGGTGTTTTGATGTAATTCCTGTATACATTTCCAAACCCTGTTGTAACAATCTGAAGTCTCAGTACACAATATTGTAAAATAGGCTGGTTAATTCTGGAAGTAAGTTGCATTTGTTTTGGCCTCACAACACACAAACACACACACACATACTACTGGCAATATAAGAGCCATGAACACTAAATGGGCATATGACATATACTTACGTTGTTTTGTGGAACTCAATGTGTGGAACCACACTATTACACTATTCGCAGATATAAACCCCATTTTTTAAATGAAGCTTTTAAACAAACCATGTGACCTACACGCACTGTGGCTCTTCTTTCTCTCTGAATTTCGGTTTACCATTTCTAACCTCTGGAATAATCCAGCATACAAAGAGAGCTTATATGTAACTTACTGAATGCCTCTGTTCATATCCTGCTGTGGCAGCAGCTATGGCAGAAGTACCAGTGGCGGCAGGTGGCACTGCAACCATGTTGTAGCCAGCAAATACCATCTGAGGTGGCGCTGGCTGTTGAGATTGTGCTGCAGCTGGCATATGATTACTAAACATCACTTCTGACTGTTGATGTTGCAATGCTGGCATAAACTGCTGCTGAGAATATGCTGGTGTCTGAGCATTCACTACAGTACTGTTAGGATTTGTTAGTTGTGGGCATATTGGTATGGAGGCCATCGGGACGGTTCCGAGGTGTTGCTGTGGTTGTACTGGTTCTGTAGGAGGAGCAGCAGGGTTTGACATATAAGAACACTGACTGGAGTGACAGATTGTGAGAACAGGTTGTTGAGGTGCAGTGGGGATCTGCGAGGTAGGTTGTGTGTTGACTAATGTGGAGTTTGAGTGAGGTTGTGAGTTTGACAATGGCATAGGTGGAGGTGATAATGGGAGGGACGGGGAGGTAGCAGTTGTCACATGTGTTGAACACACGGTTTTTGACTGTAAAGTGGATGTGGTGGTGGCATGAGCTGCAACAAAGAATAATTCACCTCTAATGTAACATAATGTTTAACTTACCTGAAATTTAAATAATACATATGAACAAAAGAGGTGTAACAACATTAATAAATTCTCCCAGTGGTGTCACACATTATTAAGTACTGAAGGAATGTACCCTGATATGCATCAAGACTCAAAATTATTCGCAGCAATTGATACCATCTGTTTTATGGATGGAACTCTTTTGTACCACTTGCTAGTACTGAAGTTTTACAAGATGATGATGTTTAAGAACAAATACATGAATATGAAATATCATATTAGTCATGCTTTTGTAAGACAGAGTACAAAGTGATGATTATGTTAGGACATTCTTACAGAATTAACAGAAGACTGCGATTGTAATCAGGATCTAAGGATAGTCAAACTGCGGTTAGTGTCACATTAGTAACAGTGAGAATGTCTTAGTCAGTAATAGAAGACCATCTGTTTGAAAAAATGTTGGACTCAATGCCAAAAGTAAAGATATGTTATGTCCTAGTAACAATGAAGACACACTAGCAACTGCATGAGAAGTATAAATGCAAATATTACTACATGTCACTTGCATATTTCTCCACACTTTGTCTTTAAACTGCTCATGTATGTATGAGGCGCATTCAGAAAGTAAAGGCTGATTGCACACAGTAGCCATAGGAGTCATGGGATTGAATGCAGGCATGCGCATTGAGTTTAAGTAGTTCATTGTGAAGCCAGACATCATAGTTTCAATCGCTTGCTGCTGTGTGTCCTATTACATCTGTTTAAGATGAACGGCTAAACGATATTCCCATGAGTTGTGACATCCATGCAGTACTACAGTTTTCAAATGCAAAAATTCTTACTACAGCCAAAATTCAACAGCAATTGTGTGGTGCTTACAGGCCAAGTGTAATGAGTGAGGGGAGAGTGCGGTAGTGGGTTAGGCAATTCAAGGATGGCCAAACATGCGGGATGATCACAGTGGCCGCCCAACCATCTAGAATGACGACCTTTTTGAAAATGTCAACAACAAAATTCATGAAAATCGGCGGTTCACAATTTCAGAGTTACTGACCTGTTGTCCACTAATTTTACATACATTACTCTATGAAATTGTGGCAGAAAGGCTGCACTACCATGAAATCTGTGCAAGATGGGTGCCCACAGTGTTAATGGATTAAAAAAAAAAACACGCGACATCATTAAGATTCCTTCAGCACTTCAGCAATATAACAACAAAGTGCAGAAACTCCTAGATCACATATTGTCTGGTGACGAGACCTGGATTTCTTACAGCAATGTTGAAACGAGAAAACAAATCCATGGTTTGGAAGCATAGTGGTTTGTCAAAACCACAAATTCAAACAAACTTTTTGTGGCAGAAAGCTAAATGCTACTGTTTTTTGGGACAGAAAAGGTGTTCAGCTGGTGGCAGTATGAATCTAAGAGCACCAGTCACATTGGAAAGTGTACCATGAGACGTTAAAACAATTAAGAAGGGCAATTCAAAACAGATGGCATGGCCTACTGTCTTCAGGTGTCATATTGCTACATGACAATGTGCAACCCCACACTGCTGTGCACAAAACCAGCTGCACAAGCAATTCCAGTGGGAACTGTTCAACCATCTGCTATACAGTCAAGACTTGGTGCTTAGTGACTTTCACTTGTTCCTCCACCTCAAAAGTTTCCTGGCATGGCTGAACTTCATAGACAGCGAGGAGCTCAAATAAACAGTGGCAAACTGACTGAACACACACACTTCTATGATGTGGGATACAAATGTTGGTGTCCTGCTATGATAAGTGCCTCAATTCTGTTAGTGACTAGGTAGGAAAATAATGTATGACACCAGTTACTTTTTGGCTATAAGAAAGTCTGTTTAAAATACCCCCCCCCCCCCCAACCACCCCCTCTTTTTTTATTTCCCTCCCCCCTTTATTTTTGTGTTTTTTTCACTAACAAAAACCATAAATTGGGAAAAAACAATTATATTTCATTCTTT
>Ga0136643_10001283_pt1 | contig 30281 bp, 33 predicted proteins | sample TergutLab28metaG_FD_96883 | JGI IMG/M metagenome (GOLD analysis project Ga0136643, IMG submission 96883) | Labiotermes labralis P1 segment gut microbial communities from Petit-Saut dam, French Guiana - Lab288 P1 (version 3) (version 3) | ecosystem: Host-associated > Arthropoda: Insects >... | reverse complement strand
TTTGCTTGAAATCGCCGCTGTAACGCTTTTTAGGCATCCCTGGATTTCCTTTTGGCATGAAAATGCACCCCTTTGCTAGTCTGTATTTTATCATACTGTCTAACTTTTTGGGTGCAGTTCAGTCAGGGGCGGCTTATTTTTTGTTTCTGTATGATAAATACGTTATGGTTAGTAACGCAAACATGGTCATAGGCCTTCCCTCCTTTCGGAAGTCCGGCCAAGCCGCCACAGCTTGCTTGTCCATTATATATTATGGCCATTGATGCCGCAAGATGTTTATTTTCTATACTGTTTAAGAATACGTTAGTAACAAAAATACACCCTTGATAAAACAAGGGTGCATTTTTATTATACGATGATTAAAATATAGCACAGGATAAACAGCAGTGTGCTTGCCGCAGCAAATTTGCCCTCGGCTTTTGTACCTGTGCCTATGCGCATTACTTTAATACGTTTGCGTGTGAGGGGCCACAGCCATGGCACACCGCCCCGGTTAAATGTATCTATAACCATATGGCTAAGCCATCCCAGCACAAACCCGATTTGTGCGGATGCGGCAATATCTGCACCAATAAATCTTACGCCTGTAATAAGCATAAATGCGAGTGGCATTGCAACCAGTGCAAGGCCTATTATTGTGTGAGTGAACCCACGGTGCTTCGATTTTTCTATAACAAGCATAATAAAAATGCAAAATACCGCAAGTATGAGTGGAACGCCCCTGTTCACCCGCGCACCCATTCCAATTGCCCCATCCAGTATTTCTATTCCTGTTTGAGGCATAACAGCCATTATTAACATGAATACTGCGCTGGCAATAAACCCTGTACGTAAAAGTTTTCGTAAAACCCGCCCAGCTTTGCTGTGTGCAATGTCTACATCCGGCGAAAGGCCACCCATTGCAGCCGCTATGGTTACGATAATCGGATATATTTCGTACCCGGAAACATTTAGAGAAAGGGTGTTAGCGGCTATGCTATGTGCTAAAACGAGTCCGCCGGTTAGGGCACCTATGGTCATGTGGGTTGTGCCGTTCATGCTGGTGCTCCTTTCAATTATTCTTGATACATTTTCTTTAAAATATCTTCAAGAGATGATTCTCTTACCCTTATATCCGCCACGGAATATTGGGATGCTACGTAGCTTATTGCCTCACCCTTTCCCATTTGGGTATAGGGGATTTTGTAAGTGTGTTCCGTACCTTCAAGTTTATGCAGTTCAAAGCTTGCGTGTGAAATTGGCTGCATTGGCTGCTCAAACACAACTTCCAAAGTATATTCAGTATCTTTGTATTTTTCGTGAAAGCTATTTTGCTCGCCGTCAAATAGCAGTTTGCCTTTATCTATTAATATAAGCCGTTGTGCTACTTCTTCAATATCTTGTGTGTCGTGGGTGGTAAGCATGATGGTAGTGTTTTGCTCTTTGTTCATTTGTTTGAGGAAATCGCGAATTTTATCTTTTACAAGTACATCAAGGCCGATGGTTGGTTCGTCCAGGTAAACGACTTGCGGGCGATGGAGGAAGCATAGTGCTAAATTTGCGCGCATACGCTGTCCTAGGCTTAACTGGCGTACCGCTTGGGACAGGAAGTCGCCCATGTCCAGCATTTCTATAAGTCTGGTGCGCTGCTGCTTGTAGTCTCCGGGTTTTATTTTGTACATAACTCGGAACATGTCTAAAGTATCTCGTACAGGTAAATCCCATAGCATTTGGGAGCGTTGGCCAAATACCACTCCCATTTTTAAGGCGTTTTTTGTACGATGCTTGCATGGGTCACGGTCGAATACCCGCACAGTGCCGGATGTTGGTTTTAAGATGCCTGTTAGCATTTTTATTGTGGTAGATTTACCCGCGCCGTTTGGGCCTATGTAGCCTATCATTTCGCCGGGGTTTACGGAAAAATTGATGTCTTCTACGGCACGTTTTGATGTATATTGAGGGTTAAAGAATTCCGCGAAGGGAGAGCGTCCGGCTTTGCGGTCGCGTATTTTGTAGTCTTTTGTTGCGCCTGTTAGTTGGATTTGTGGCATGGGGTAATCTCCTGTCTCCTGTGATTTTTATGTGGAACCGTCGCAGGCCGTCCCACTACGTACCGGCACTTTCATATTTGCTGCTTAATATTCGCCAGCATAGGGCTGTGATTCCAACCAATAAAACGGCAACCAATGGGGAGAGCCACATGGTTATCCGTGGCATAATGCCATCTTCTTTGCCAAGAAGTACTTGCACCGGATAGAAGTTAACAAAGGCGAAGGGCAGCATTGTGGTAAACAATATTACAACAGCTCGGGGGTAAATTGTAATTGGGTACTGGGTAAACTCCCGCCCCTGCCAAAAAAGCATGCTAAGTGGTGACCGAGAACGTGTACGGATAGCGGGCATTCCGGTGGTGAGCAGCATACATGCGGTAATAACAGCACCGCTTATAATAAGCACCACAAGCCATATCCACTGAAACACCGACCAAGAAAGGCCAAGGTGGTTAATGCTAATACCAAGTGCTACGGCAGATACAGTAAAATGCGCAATATAACCTACATTATAATTAGTGGCTATTAAGTATAAAAACGGCGGCATGGGCCGAATATATGCCTCGTCCAAATTACCGTTTATGGCAATTTCGCTAAAACTTCTATACAAGTTAAATGAAAAAGTTGCACCTACAGCATAGGCAATAAGCTGTATCGCGTTAATAAATACTACTTCTGCCGGTTCCCAGCCTGCAAGGGAGCCAAAATTCCACACCATTAAAAACACCATAGCCATGGATGTGCCAAAAGTCAGCCACTGGGCAATAATGCCGCCCATAAGGGAGCCCGGATATTCAAATTTAGCACGGTAAATATGCTTTACAATAGTCATAAACACACGAAAAAGATGATAGATACGCTGCATAAGCATTACCCTCCCTGCACCACAATTTTATACTGCACTCTGCTCCAAACAAACCGCTCTATGGCGAACAGTAAGCCAATCCATACTACTTGCATTGCTAAAATAACAAGCATATTTGTGCCATATATACGACCCAAGTAAATTTCCATTGGCGAGAAAAACGCAAGCCTAAAAGGCAAAAGATTACTAAAGGTAAGCAGCCACTGTGGGTAAAACCAAAGGGGAAGTGCAGTGCCGCCAAAAAGCATAAATAACGCCCCACGGTACCAGCTTGTATACCAATGGTCTATAAGCCAAAAGGCGGAATAGCTGATAGTTAGGTCGATTAAAATATAAATAACCGCGCCAAATGCTACAGACAAAATAAACGCAATAAAAGCCATAAAGGAAGCCGGCAGCAACAAGTTAATAAACACGGCTGCCACAATTAAGGTCGGGATTGACCCGGTCAGTATTTCTATAATTGCGCCCGTGTGCATACCGGCTATCACTTGAAAATGATATGACCTTGGCCGGATTAACCCTTGTGCAATATCGCCACTGCGGATATCATTCCCAATGCGGTTTGAGTAATTACTAAAACCTGCAGACCATACCATAAGAATGCCTAAAATAACAAAATATGTCATTGTTTCTTCCAAAGTGGTATCTCTGGCATTGCCGGTGGCAAATAATGCCAGCCATAAGGCATAACGAGCGCCCAAGGCAAATAATGCCGTTATAATGCCGGTAAAAATATTGGTGCGGTATGTAGCAAATTGTTGAATGCCTCTGATAACGATCATGCAGTACAGATTAAGCGCGTTTAACATGGGTTCACCTCCAATATATTGAACCATATTTTTGCAAGGGGGTCAATTACGGTTTCGAGAAAATCAACTGGTAAGAGATTCTTACCAGTTGAAAAATAAAATCCTTCTACTTGGCTTTTTTTCATTACCAGAGTATAATCTAATAGATTGTCAAATAGTCTAGGTACATAGGACCGTATAATGTGACGCAAGAAAAAAGTTCAACGTTAAAAAAGGAGATGGCTCATGAGTCGTATTAAAATAAAAAGAAGGCTTCCCAAGCTGCCACGGCGCAAACTTTCATTGCGTAGGAAAGCGAGAGTAAAGCAGCAAATATGGATATACAATGGTGAACATTTAGAACAGGAACGTATTTGTCCAGAACGTTGGATGCGTTTGATATACGAAAACCCCGTAGGCGGCGCATCTCTTTTATGGCTGGTAAAACGTAAGGCCGTAAGCCGTTTGTATGGCCTATACTGCCGCACGCCAATGTCTGCAAAGGTGATTCCTAAGTTTATAGAAAAGTATGAAGTGGATATGACCGGCTGCAATGGAACTTATAAAAATTTTGCCCAGTTTTTTTCACGAGAAAAGGAAGATATTCAATTTCCCAAAGAGCCAACTGCCCTTGGTTCGCCCTGTGAAGGATTGGTTTCTGTATTTCCGGAAATTAACCAAGGCCAAATTATTGCGGCAAAGGGTGCGGCATTCTCGTTGTCTGAACTTTTTGCAGACAGTTCTCTTGCAAAGGAATATGAAGGCGGCACAATGATAAGTATTCGCTTAACCCCGGCAAATTATCATCGTATGCACTTTTTTGATAATGGCGTTGTTACGGGCACGCGTATGATAAAAGGGGATTTGTACTCGGTTAGTCCGCTTGCGTTAAATCGCGTACTGCGGCTTTATTGCCGCAACAAGCGAGCTGTTATTAATTTTTCTACAGAAAATTTTGGCGACGTTGTACTGGTGGAAGTTGGGGCTACCTTTGTAGGCAGTATTGTACACTGCTTTAACGAAGGGCAGGAAGTTGAACGAGGCCAAGTGGCAAGCTATTTTAAGCCGGGAGGATCTCTTGTACTTATGTTTGTAAAGAAAGGGCAGTTTGTGCCAAATAAAGATTTAATGCTGCGCACCACAGAAGGCTTTGAAACAAAAATACTAATTGGTGAACCCTTAGGTATGTAGGAGACAATTATGAAATTATCAGATTTTTTTCCAACACTAAAGCATTTAAATGTTCCAAATGTAATAACCACGCTGGGTATGGTATTTGGCATATTTGCTGCGTTTCATCTAACCCAGCGAGACTTACGAATGGCTATTATTTTCCTGTTTTTTGCAGGGGTGATGGATGCAGTAGACGGCTTTGCCGCTGCAAAACTTAACCAGCAAACAGATTTTGGAAAGTACCTAGACACGCTGGTGGATTTTTTTACATGCGTAATCATGCCAATTTGGATGGTTTTTGATCTTTTGGATAATAGCCGGCTGGCAATTGCAGGATTAGTAGTTTACTGCGCATGTGGCCTTTGGCGGCTTGCGTACTATAACACAACAGAATCTGACGGGTATTTTAGAGGTTTGCCGGTGCCTGGGTCTATGATGCTGGTTACCATGTCTGTTTGGTTTGTAGTCAATTATAATATTCCCACATGGGTGGCGGCGGCTACGTTGTTTATAGTGGGCATATTTATGATTTCCGGTATTAAATTAAAAAAATATGGATTATGGCAAAAAGTAATGGGCGCGGCGGGGCTAGTGTTTCTTGTGTTAGTTCTTATTTCATAAAAAATATTTTCCCAATTCTAGAAAGGGGTCGCTACATGGATATTATCGGCATTGGTACACCATGCATGGATAATCTTTCCATTTTGGACGTGTTGCCCAGGCCAAATCGGGGTGCAAATATCTTGGAAACCAGCCGACAAGGTGGCGGAGTAACGGCGACGGCTGTTGTTGCTTCAGCGCGTTTGGGGGCGCGAGCGGGTTACGTGGGCGTTGCTGGATCTTGTATGTATGGGCGAGCTATTGTGGAAGACTTTGCCTACAATGGTGTTGATACATCGCGCTTGGTGGTGCACGAAGGAGCCTGCTCTGATTTTGCATATATTTTATCTGATTTGGAGACAGAGGGGCGAAGTATTTTATACCGCAAGGGTACAATCCGGAGCCTGATTGAGGCAGATTTGGACAGGGATTATATAACTTCTGCAAAGCTGTTGCATTTGGAAAACTGCACCGAGGCCAGTGCGATAGCCGCCCAGTGGATGCGAGAAGCGGGAAAAAAAGTTGTTTATGATGCAAGTAGTTACTCCGAAGCGGTGCAGGCGTTTTTGCCTCACATTGATATTTTTATCGCGTCGGAGTTTTATTATAATGATTATGTTACTAACTGTGGCGGCACTGTTGAAAAGTATGAAGAAAACTGTCGGCGTATTGCAGACAAAGGACCGGAGGTGGTTGTTTTTACTTTGGGTGACAAGGGCTGCGCTGGATACAGTAAAACCGAAGGGTACTTTGAGGCACCGGGATATACCGTACCAGTGCGGGATACTGTAGGCGCGGGTGATGTGTTCCATGGTGCGTTTTTAGTGGGGTTGACGCGAGGCATGCCTATGGCAGACTGCGCCCGGTTCTCCAACGCGGTTGCAGCCATTAAAATTGGTACTATTGGTGGTAGAGCAGGCATCCCTTCCTATGAAACCACCGTGAAATTTATGGAAACAGGCGTTATTGATCCCACAGAAATTGATAAGCGAGTGGAATATTATGTGAGGTGTGCTTATGGCATTTGAAAAAACGGGTAACATTTTGCGCGATGCGTATAAAAATGGCTATGGCGTTGCGGCATTTAACATTTTTAACTATGAAACGATACAGCTTGCCATTCTTGCGGCAGAGGAAGAAAAAAAACCGATGATTATCGCATTCTATCCCGGCTTTTTGAACTACATCTCTTTCGATGTAGTGGCGGATATCACCCGTAGCATAGCACGGCGGGTAAGTATTCCAGTCGGATTGCATCTTGACCATTGCCACGACCTTGCAGCCATTACGCAAGCTATGGACGCGGGCTTTGATTCCGTCATGTACGACGGTTCTCGCCTGGCTTTTGATGAGAATGTCCGCACAACGCGGGAAGTGGTACAAGCTGCCAAAGCCCGGGGCATAGATGTAGAAGCCGAACTGGGTGCCGTAGGCAGCGCAGCCAAAGCAGAGGATTTTGCCGACAGTGCAAAGTTCACTACAGTGGAAGAAGCGGCGGAGTTTTGTGAGCGGACAGGGTGCGCGTCCCTGGCGGTTGCGGTAGGCAACGCCCACGGCAACTATGTACAAGCTCCCAAGTTGGACTTGCCGCGTATTGAGGCAATAAGCAAGGCCGTGGGGATTCCCATCGTTCTACATGGCGGTTCAGGGATTCCTGACGAACAAATTTCCAGTGCTATCAAGAAAGGAATTGCCAAGATAAATGTAGCCACAGAATACCACCAGGCTTATTTCGAAGCCGTTGCAAATCGGGTTAACACGTCTCAAGATAAAGATATGTATACTTGCGCGAAAAATGCTGCGCCGAATATACGCAGCTTCTTGGCACAAAAAATCAACTTGTTTAGCAAATAAGATAGAGTAAAGTTGTATATTAAAACTATTTGCGCGCACAGCGTGCACCCGCAGCGAACGCGGAGGAAGCGCAGTCGGGCTTTGCCTGGCAGAGCGGCGGGGTTTGGGGCAGAGCCCCATTTAAATAAGGAGGGAGCAAAACCATGCATACAAACGGATTTACACTAAAGCTGGGCATAGTTCCAATAAAACGCGGTACAGGCTTCACCTCAACCGAGAACGCGCTTATTGTAAAAAACAAAACTCTTGGGGCACTTGAAAAAATTGACGCGTCAGTTGAGCTAATTACCATAGATACGGTTGTGCCCGATGGGCTGGCGCTTTCTCCAGATCAAGTTCCTGCCGTTGTCTCTTATTTAAAAGACCAAGGGGTTGACGCGGTATTTATCTTGCATACGGATTTTGGTTCGGAAGAAGTGGCGGCCAAAATTGCTCGTGCCCTTGGCAAACCAATATTGCTGTGGGGAATGCGCGACGACGCCCCCAGTCCGGAAGGAGTGCGCATACGTGACACCCAGTGTGGAATCTTTGCCTCATCCAAAGTGCTGCAACGCCTTGGGGTGCCTTTTACCTACATCGAAAATTGCCTTCCTACAGACGCGGCCTTTTCTAGCGGTGTAGAAAACTTCTGCCGTGCTGCCGCAATTGTCAAGGTTTTTAAGGGCAGCAATAACAGTGGAATGAAAGTATTAAAAATTGGTGAGCGCCCTGATAGTTTCTACAGTGTGATGAGCAATGAAGATGAGCTGTTAAGCAAATTTGGTATCGAAGTAATTCCCTTGCCAGTAAACCGCCTTGTAACCCAGGTGAAAAAATTGATTGAATCTCCGACTTCTGACTTGGCGGAATATATCGCTTCATTAAAATCCCGCATGGCATGGGAAAACCTTGGCCAAGAAAAATTGACAGCCCTCGCGGCAATGGTACTATTTATACAAGAAGAAATGGAATCCAAAAACGCCGCCGCCGCTTCCATTGAATGTTGGTCTGGCTTGTCGGGCTTTTTCGGCTTTGTGCCTTGTCAGGTCATTGGGGAATTGACTGCATTGGGGTTGCCGGTGGCTTGCGAAGGGGATATTAACGGCGCGGTAACGTCTGCCATGCTTCACGCTGTGGATTATAACCGTAGTGTTTCCTTCTTTGCGGATTTGACCCTGCGCCATCCCCACAATGATAACGCAGAGTTACTCTGGCACTGCGGTCCCTTCCCTCGCGTGCTGATGAAAGACGGCGAAAATCCAAGCCTTGACGACGGTGGGCGTGGCAACTGGCGGTTAAAAGATGGCGACCTTACGATAGCCCGCTTCGATAGCCTGAATGGGGAATATTCACTGTTTGCAGGCAATGCAGGAACAACAGACGGCCCCCGGTCTACCGGTACTTATGTATGGATGAAAGTAGATAACTGGCCTAAATGGGAGCGCAAGTTTATTGAAGGGCCGTATATTCACCATGTTGCGGCAATGTATGGACACTATTCCGCCGCCCTTGCAGAGGCGTGCAAATATATCCCGGGGTTGCGGGCAGATGTTGAATTTAACTAAAGGGAGATAACCTATCATGGACAGAGACAAAATTGTTGACGCAATGTTGGCAAAAACCAAAGAAATTTTTAACGCAAACGAAAAGTACTACTCAAAGGGTGAGCATGGGATAATGGTTGTGCAAATCCGTTCTGAAAAATACCCAGACAGATGGGATTCTACAATACTGCCATTTGGTGCGTTTTACGCTGGCGAAGCAGATGAGGGCTTTAGTTACGATACCACTGTACACGAAAAAATTGCATATGTACGCCGCACAGGCAAAAACAGCGGTGCAGAGCGCGAAGAAGTAATAGGCACAGAATCTTTTTGGCATGGTGCTATAATAAGTAAAGATGGCAATTGTATTTGTGCCTTTAGCGGTTTTGCAGGAGAAGACGATGTGTTAATTGCAGAGGCTGGAATGGCGGTTTATGAATAGTTAGGTATAATTTAACAATATAAAGGGCGTTTGGATGATGATCCAAACGCCTTTTTAATTTTAGGTGTAGACTACACTTTTGTATGGAGCAGTCATTTTTTGCCTTAAATACTTGATGATGTTGTAAAAATCTGGACAATTAGGGGTTTTGTGTGGTATAATTATTGTTAGGTAGGGAAGGTGGCGAGTGCATGTCTGAAAATATCTCTGAAAATATAAAGGAACCGCAGGAAACGTATGCTCCTTCACCAGTTGTTGTTGGTGAAATGTATGATGGCAAAGTTTTAAAAATTAAACCTTTTGGTGCAATAATATCTTTGCCGGGCAGCCCACCCGGGTTGGTACACATTTCGCAAATTGCAAATGGCTTTATACAAAGCGTGGAAGATGTTTTGACTGTTGGGGAGGATGTTATCGTACGCGTTACTTCTGTGGATATCAAATCCGGAAAAATATCACTCACGATGAAGGACGTACCCCAAGCTACAGATGGTTACAGTGAAAATGAAGATGAATTTAACTACTATGATAATGCCCCTGTGGTAATTACACCTGCACAGGCCGCATCTTTTGAAGAAAAATTAAAATCCTGGCAAAAACTTTCTAGTGACCGTATAGCTGGTATCAATAGACGAAACAAGCGTAGAAAATAGAATAAAAGTGAAAAATGTCGGACGCTCTCTGGAAAGCATCCGACATTTTTTATTCCGTTTTCACAATTCTATTGCCTGCCACATGTTTTCTGCCCATTAGGTGGCTTGCTTTTCGGTTTTCTACCGTATCAAATATGATAGAAAAGTCGTAATCTTCCGGGTAGAGCTCGGCGGCGGCTACTTTTAGTTTTATGCGTTTATGGTTTACTAAGCGTTTGTGTCCTTTTACTTGTACGCCTACTTCGCCTTTGTCGTTGGCACGCTGGTATACAATGCCTAGGTCTTTTTTAGGGTATACAACTACGCTGTCTCCAATAGTGAAACGCTGGCTTCTTGGCAGATCTGTGTTTTGTTCAGGCTCGGGGGCTGTTTCCAAGGGTGTTACTGTCATTATGGTGCTTCCATTTTGGGTTTGAACTATGGGGTCAACAGGGAGGCTGGCTTGTGGGCCGGAATAGGTTATTTCTCGTGCCCGGGCCAAAAGATGTTGGGGCATGCCAAGCCTTTGTGCAATATGCAAGGCGCAGCTTTCTCCGGCTTCGCCTATTTCTAACCTGTACAGCGGCATTAGGCTTTCTCGGTCAAAGGCCATGCGGGCATTTATTACCCCTTGGGTGCGGGCGGCGAAATCTTTTATTTCAGGGTAGTGGGTAGTGACGGTAAATAAGCAACCTTTTGTTAGTAGTTCCTCTAAAATGGCAGTGGCAATGCCCATGCCCTCGGCAGGGTCTGTACCGGAACCGAGTTCGTCAAATAGGATTAATGAGTTGGATGTGGTTTCTTCCAAAATTCCGATTATATTGGTCATATGAGATGAAAATGTAGACAGGTTTTGAGATATACTTTGTCCATCACCAATGTCGCACCAAACTGCATCAAAAATACATACACTGCTGCGCTCGTCGGCAGGTACATGCAGCCCGCTTTGGGCCATTAGGGAGAAAAGTCCGACAGTTTTAATGGCAACGGTTTTACCGCCGGTATTTGGGCCAGTTATTATAAGGCCGAGGGTACTGTTTCCCAGGGCAAAGTCCAGTGGTACGGCGCTGTCTGTCCCTGTACCAAGAAGAGGATGACGTGCGGATAGCAGCCTTATTTCTCTATTTTCTGTTAGCCTAATTTGTGCGGCTTTCATGGATATGCTTAGCTTTGCTTTTGCAAAAACAAAATCCAAAGTTTCCATTGCTTCCATATTTATTTTTATGGCGGTTAAGTCGTCGTGTATAAGAGCGGTGAGTGTATAAAGTATTGTGCGAATTTCGTTATCTTCTTCAATTTGCAGCATACCTAACTCGTCTTGCAGTTTTGAAACTGCAGCGGGTTCGATAAAGCATGTGCCTCCTGTGTTGGACACTTCTACCAGTATGCCGGGGATTGTGTTTTTGTACTGTTTTTTTACTGGCATGGTGTATCTACCATTGCGAACAGCAACAAAACCGTCTACACAGTACTGCTTGTTTGTTTTTAGCAGGGATTCTATTTTGCTTTTTATTTGCTCACCCTTGCGTTCAATACTTCGCCGCAGGTCGTGTAGGCGAGGTGTTGCCCGGTCATCAATTTGGCCATTGTGCAGACATCGGTTAATTTCTTCTTCCAGGCCGGATAAATCGACCATGGCATTGCCGTAAAATGCAATATCTGTTTCCGTGGATTCTGCTTTTTTTAGATAGGTTTTCATGCGGTTACATGACATTAAAAATGTTACCACATGCCCTATTTGCTCCGGTATCAGCATTGCGTCGGCATCTATTAGGCCTATTATTTTTTCGAGTTCTGTCATAATTGCAATGGGTGGTGTTCCGACTTGCTCTATAATTTTTCTGGCCTCGGATGTTTGGTTTGCAAGCCGGGTGGCTTCGTCAATATCTTTTGCCGGGGTAATGGCTTTACAGCGCTCTTTTGCAATTGATGAAACAGCGTGATCTGCGAGTTGGTCTAGTATCCTGTTGAATTCTAGTGTGGAATGTGATGAAATATTGTTTTTTTGTTCGTTCATGATTTTGATTCCTCCTGAAAATTAAATCCTCAACTGATTCCATTTTGTCATCAGTTGAATTATGGCCAAATAGGAACGCAATTGTTCCTCCATGGCCGATAGATGCAAAAATACCACAAATAAGCAGACTCAAAAGAAGGCTACTTACCTGTGGCATTTGTATTTACACACAAAAAAAGATACGACCTTATCGTACCCACAGATGGCAGTATTCAAAAAAAGGTTACTTGTTTGACGGCACGCAAAAAAACATTGGCAATATACTACGCCACGTTTTTTGGTTTGCACCTTGGTATGCGGTTTTAATTTGTTACCACCGATACCACGCTAGCACTCATCAAACAACCCTCTTTCTAAAAAATATTATTTACTTACGTAAGAAGAATAACATGTATGCTAAAGAGTTGTCAATGGGTGGGTTTATGTCAATCTCATTTTCAACACATGATGAACGCCAACACAGGGGTTCCATTATCATCGGCGAAATAATAGTAGGAGTACAGAATTACGTATTCACCGTCATAGACAAATCTTCTTACAACCCTATAACGCACGGTATTTAACAAGCAAAAGATTTGCGCCAAAATCTCCACAGGCTGTAAGTGATGCAAAAACCATAAATAACAATAACCCAACGCATTTCTTTCTACACATTTTAATTCTCTCCAAGAAAATCAATTTTCATCAAGTCTATCATAGGCTAACAAAATATAATATATTTTATTTTATACCACAGTAGATATGGTACCATAAGCACAAATAAAAAAGCCCTAAAAATTAAGGGCTTTTTTGCTAGTGGGATATTTTCAAATTATCCAAAACTTATTCAGAGCGGCCTCCAGAGGATTTGCGCTTCATTATTACATAAACAATAAGGCCAATTGCAAGTAGCGGTAAAACCCTGCTAAGAAGACCCACTGCAAAACCTACAACATTTACAATAAGCACGACTGCCAAAACTACCAAAACCAATGTGCGTAAAAATTTATTATGGATTATAATATTTAAAGCATCGCCAACATTGTCTTCAACTACTTCCCCTGCCATTAGACGGCGGCGCACTTTGTACCCATCAAAAAAGCTGGCAAAAAATACGACAGGGATAGATAACGCAAGTAATAGCGTAAGTGGCATACTAACCGTAGAAAGCATAAAAATAATAAGGAAGAAACCTGTCATTGTTGCAAGGCCACGTTTCATTAGCCCCATGTACATGTAGTTTGCGCCTGGCAGTAGAGAGAATAGGAATAGTACGCCACTATTTATTTTACTAGGTGCCGATGGTGGCGGCCCTCCTGGACGTGTTGGCGCTTCTCCATCTTTGGCGTATGAAGCAAGGCACGCGCGGCAAAATAATCGCCCTTGAATATTGGTCGTACATTCATCACACAGCCAATCTCCGCAAATATTGCAGGTGTTTACAGCACTTTCTCCCGGATGTGTTTTGCAATACATATGATCATCTCCTATTTTTTTGTTAATACTAATCCTCATTTAAAATCATATTTGTCTGTCGGTCAAAGCGTCTCGTGCAGTGGCGCGAGACTTCCCTCTGCCAAACATGTTTTAAAGTGGGATTAGTATGATTTAAAAAGATATACGCTATGACTGCAAAAAAGTTTATACAAAATTGATTACATGGCACGCGGCGCGTTCATGCCTAAAAGTTTTAGACCAATTTCAAGCTGTAATTGCACCGCCGCAACAAGTGCAAGGCGTGATTGACGCAGGGTTTCGTTATCTACCAAAATTATATGGTGGTGGTAGAATGCATTAAATGCCTGGGCCAATGCTACCAATTGCCGTGCAATCATATATGGCTCGTATTTTGCAGCCGCTTCTTCTATTCTTGCAGGGAAGTCATAAATAATGCGAATAACATCAAATGCTTCATCTTCTGTCAAAAGCGCCGGATCTATTTTATCCCCAGGTGAATAATTTCCCTTTTCCAATACGCTGCAAGCCCGGGCATGAGCGTACTGTACATATGGCCCTGTTTCGCCGTCAAAGTTAAGCATCAAATCCCAACTAAAAACCGTGTCTTTTATGCGGTTTGTATACAGTTTGTTAAATATTAACGCGCCAATGCCTACCTGTTCTGCAACGGAGTCTTTATCTGCTAGGTTTGGATTTTTTTCTTCTATTATTGCTTTGGTTTTTGCAACGGCTTCGTCCAGGAGTTCTTCCATTTTTATTACTTCCCCACGGCGGGTAGATAGTTTGCCATGTTCGAAGCGGAATAGTCCGTAGGGAATATGCACGTTACCTTTTGCCCATGGGAAATTCATAAGCTCTAATACTTTAAAGAATTGAGCAAAGTGCAAAATCTGCTCTTGTCCCGTAACGTATAGGTTAAGGTCAAACGCAAAACTCTCCTGCCGGTCTATTGCGGCAGTAATATCCCGGGTGGGATAAAGTGTTCCACCATCGCTGCGCAAAATTAAACATGGGGGCATATTGTAATCTTCCAAATCTACTATTTGCGCACCATCGCTTTCTTTCAAAAGGCCTTTGGAGCGAATCAACTCTACGGTTGGTTCCATTTTTCCATTATAATAGCTTTCCCCTCTCCACTCGTCAAAAGTCATTCCCATGCGGGTGTACAGCTTTTCATATTCCGTAATGCTTAAATCTACAATCCATCTCCATAATGCAAGGCCTTCTTCGTCCCCATCAGCCAATTTTACAACCCATGCACGTGCTTCATCGTTTAGTGCGGGGTTTTTGTCTGCTTCTTCGTGAAAGCGTACGTACAACTCCACGAGTCCATCAATACCCCTTTTGTCAATATCGTCTTTGTTGCTCCATTTCAGATATGCAACAATTACCTTGCCAAACTGTGTGCCCCAGTCTCCAAGATAATTAATACTCGTTACGTTATAGCCCAAAAAGCGATAAATTTTATCAATAGACAGCCCGATAATGGTAGAACCTAAATGTCCTACATGAAACGGCTTTGCTATATTAGGAGACGAATAGTCGATTACAACGTTCTTGCCTTTGCCAGTGCCACTTGCTCCGTAATTTTGGCCTTTTTGCAAAATTTCTGCAATAACGTCTCCTGCAAAAGTTACGCGGTTAAAAAAGAAGTTTAAATATGGCCCGGTGGCTTTTGCTTCTGCAAGCCATGGGGGGCAGTTTTCGGTAATTTTTGCGGCGATATCTGCGGCAATTGCAGGTGGGGCTTTTTTTAGTTCCTTCGCCAACTTAAAACATGGGAATGCCATGTGACCCAGCTTGGGGTCTGCCGGTGTCTCAATTGCCGGTAGTATTTCTGTCAGCGGCTGGCCTGTGTGTGCTTCCAGTATTTTTGCAAGAGATTGTCTGTAGTCCATTTTGTTATCTCCTTAAATAAAATTTTCTAGATGAAATTTACGAGAGATACAAGTTCTCCCCATAGGTGATTATACACATATCTCACCAAAAGGAAATAGCTAATCGAAATACAAGCGATATTTACCACCTTCATTTGCCGTTTTCGCTCTTCCGCATCAAAAATTGCCTCTATTATTGTTTGCAGAAGCGCTATAAATAATAATTCTCCTATGAGTATTAGAAATTCACGCATATGTATCATCCCTGATTAATTTCTTTTCATAATATATATGCGCAGGAATGCAAAAAAATAAGAGGAAATCTTGTTACCACAACAAGGTTTCCCCTTATTTGCCAATTGTCTACGAAAAATATCGAATACCAATAACCCGATTGTTATAATCAACGTAAAACCGCACAAATGGGCGCTCGCCATTGCCTAAATAATATCCAGCAATAAAAGCATAGGCAAATTCACCTTCTTCCGGCGGTGGTGCATCGCCTCTCATTTGAATCCATTCTGGGGCACCAAGCAAAGTCTGTACCTCGGCAAACGAAGACGCACCGCTTATACCATCAAAATGGAAACCATTCGCCACGTTGCGGTAATCAATCCAAACAGACATTATTGTATAGCCATCAACACCAAAAAACAAACCTGTGTCAAATTTATAGGTATCCCATTTCCCTGGAGCGTTGTACTCCAATCTGGTGCCTATTATATCCCCAATATCATATACATTCATCCCAAGGAAATGGCGGATGTTAGCTATTGGTACCCCATTGTTGCCGGGAGTGGTGCCTTCCGGCGGCTGCACGACAGCAACCGGGTCTCGTTCAGGTCTTTCACCAAAGTTTTCGCGAGGGATTTCGTTTACATCATTTTCTCTATAGGTGATTATTACTGTCCGGGTTGCATAATCCCAGTTAAGCTCGTATCCAACATATTCCATTAGGGCTCTTAGAGGCAGCAGTGTTCTACCCTCTATAATTTGCGCTGGCACATCTAATGGAACAATAACCCCATGACCAACCGGCATGTAAGGGCTGAAAACAGCCGCACTAAAATATGGGGAGCCAATTGTAACTGATATACTTAAATGCCCCTGGGTTAGCAAGGCTGTTGATGTTTCATAATCCCAATGTGCCTCAAAACCAATGGCCTCAAATACATCACGAACCGGCACCAAGGTTCTGCCATCGACTATCACCGGACGTTGGTCCGTGAACGCGACCTCCTGTCCATTAATTACAACCCTAATGTCGTTGGCAGCAGATACCGTTACTGCAGATAAAGTACTAAGAATTACAAGTACTAATAGGCCTTTTAAATATTTTTCCATGAATTTTTCTCCTCCTTGAATTTTGTTTTTAATCTATAACGCATGTTATCAAAATTTGTTCCACGTGGATAGGGGATAAAATAAAAATATGGAAATAATAAACTACAATCAAGCCTAATATCCTATTATCGCAGGTTGAATCTGTTTGCCATCTAATGCGCACTCCGCAGCTTCTATCAATTGGGCAAGATTAGCTGTCATACTTGTAGGCTTTTTTACCGGATTATCCTGGCCAAATGGAACAAAGTAAATATTTTTTGTATTATACAACTTCATGATGTTAACACCATTCATACCTAATGCGTCGTTAGAAAATAGCGCAAGCAAAAGGGGGTTACCATTCCTAAGTGTTGCCTTTGCGGCCATTGTAACCGCCCCATCAGAAATACCACTTGCAAGTTTTGCAATTGTATTACCCGTTGCCGGGGCAATGATCATCATATCTAACTGAATATCCGGGCCAAAAACCTCTGCACCTGCAATTGTGCTTACAATATCGGTCCTTTTACAAATTTCACAAACATTGCAAAGATATGAATCCCGGTCATGAAAGCGTGAACTATGTTTATTCACATTTTCTGAAACGATGGGGTAAATATCCGCCCCCAAGTCTTTTAGCTTTTGCAGCGGTTCTAATATCTCTAAAGATGTACAAAAAGATGCCGTAATTCCAAATCCTATTTTTTTATCCTTTAATATCATCTGCGGCCACTCCTTCACTTTGTTATCCTAATTTCAAAATTCAGTTGGTAACGTTTTGTTACCAACTGATAATTTCAAGTGAATATATTCACCCAAAATTTCCCCTGCCGTAGCAATAGCGTACTTACCCGGTATCCCCGGCAGCAAGGCTGACTTGCTGTTTAATTTCTTTGCATATGCCATATCAAATCCATAGGGTTTTGATGCAATATCTATTAGCACTGTGCTACCGCCAACGGCGTCTAGCATTTCGTTTGTAAGCACACAGCCGGGAACCGTGTTTACTATAGCGTCAAACTTTAGCCCAAAAAGTCCATTTAAATAAACTGGCGTAACAAAATCTGCCTGGGCCATGGTTTCTTTTTCCGCATTTCTTACAAGGGTATAAGCCTTTGCCCCAAGTGCCCCAAGCCGCAGAGATAAATCTCGTCCGCATATACCATATCCAATGGTTAATATACGGCTGCCCGCTATTGTACGCCCCATATTTTGGGCAAGATAGGCTATGACCCCTTCCGAAGTTGGAACGGCATTTTTTACTTTAACGTCATGGTCGTCCATCATTACATAGTATGTTATGCCCATTTTTGCGTGGGATTCCAAATACGTACTGCGCATTCCCGAAAAAATTACCGTACCATTCTTTAATGTCGAAAAGTATTTACCATTGTACATAACTTCATCTACATTTCCCCTAAACGGAAAAATTACGAAGTCCAGTTCCTTCGGGTTATGGTCTACATTGTAAAAAGTATATCCTTTGTTTCGCAAAAAACTTTCCGTATATTGATATCGTGCGTCATCTTTTATAATTATTCCATTCATCTGCAAATCACCCTAGCAAACTTGTATACAAATGTATTTTATGCAAATGAAGGCAAGCCGGACACAGTAATTTCTAAACTTGTGATATAATACTTAAAACTGAGTAAAAAGGAGCGCAAATCCCATGACCAATAATGACATACGCGCAATTGTGAAAGAAAAAAACATATCCTTCATACGCCTGCAATTTGTAGACATACTTGGCCAAATGAAAAACGTAGCCATCACCGTGGCAGAACTTGACCGGGTGCTAGAACAGGGCATGGTTTTTGACGGCTCCTCTGTAGAGGGCTTTGTTAGAATAGAAGAATCGGACATGCATTTGCGTCCAGACCCAAACACTTTTGCCATTTTGCCATGGTATAAAGAGTATGGCATAGGACGCATGATTTGCGACGTATACCGTCCAAACGGTGATCCTTTTGAAGGTGACCCAAGACGCATTTTGCGCACAGCCTTAGAAGATGCAAAATCTCTAGGTTATGATTTTCACGTTGGGCCAGAGTGCGAATTTTTCTTATTCCAATGCGACAGCCAAGGCCGCCCTACTACTAATACTCACGACGATGCCAGTTATTTCGACCTTGCCCCAACAGATAATGGAGAACTCGCCCGCATAGATATGGTTAAAACCCTCATGGACTTAGGCTTTCAAATAGAGGCCGCCCACCATGAAAGCGGCCCGGGCCAGCATGAAATCGACTTTAAATATTCTGACGCCCTAAAAGCTGCCGATAACATTGTAACCTTTAAACTTGCCGTAAAAGTTGTAGCAAAAAAATATGGCCTTCACGCCACCTTTATGCCAAAACCCCTTGGCACCGAGTGCGGTTCCGGCATGCACTGCAACATGTCTCTTTTCAAAAATGGCACAAACGCATTTTACGACCCAAATGGAGAAAACGGACTATCCAAGGAGGCCTATTGGTTTATGGGCGGATTAATGCAGCATGCAAAAGGCATGTGTGCCATTACAAACCCGCTGGTTAACTCCTACAAACGGCTTGTACCCGGGTACGAAGCACCGGTGCATATCGCATGGTCTTTATCCAACCGCAGCCCCCTTGTGCGCATACCTACCGCGAGAGGTAGCGGCACCAGGCTAGAATTACGCCATCCAGACCCTACCTGCAACCCATATTTGGCACTTGCAGTGATGCTAAGCTGCGGGCTGGAAGGCATTCGCAACAAAACCACGCCACCTCCTGCGGTAGACCGCAACATTTACAACATGTCAGACAGCGACCTAAAAAATGCTGGCATAGAGAGTCTGCCGGCAAATTTGAATATGGCCATAGAGGCTTTATTAGAGGACGAACTCATAAAAAAAACCCTAGGCAGTCATATTTTAGACAACTACCTAAGGGCAAAAAAACTAGAATGGGCAGATTATTCAGGCGCCGTACATCCGTGGGAAATTGAGCGGTATTTGAAAGGGTATTGATCTAGGTGGGCTAAAATAACTTCACTAGAACAATAGATGTTATTTCACCATCCCTGTCATAAGTGAGACTAATCAAAAATTCCGGATTTTGCAAATCATCAGCTAACTCAACCATATCGTCGTTATGGTTATAAATGTTAAATGCACTATTCTCAAGTACGCTTTGAATATCATCTCCCACATAAATTCCATATGCTATAGCCCACTCTTCGGTAACGAAACCAATAAGAACTACTTTCTCTTCGAGATAGTGAATGATTATGGAGTTATCGTAAATTACTTGAAACCATGTACTTTCCTCCTCAATAACTTCCCCAGTACGAATGTCAAGTCGTTGCACAACCTCTCCAACCTCACTTCTCGTCATTCCAAACTGGATTGTAACACCGTCATAAATACGAACGGCTCCTATAGGAAACCCTGTTTCCGATGTAGGTAATTCAGATCTGCGAGAACCCAAACATCCTGTCAACCCAACAATTATAATAATCGACAAAGCAACGTATAATACGCCTATACGCATCCCATTAATCCTTTCCAATTTTACTATTACGCTTCCAATTCCATGGGTTTCGGCTTCGTTTTAGGACAACGCAAGCTTAAAACTCCTCTATCCCACAGCTATCCAAAATCAAATCCCACAACCTATCACGCCCATCTCGGGTTTCGCAGGAAAATGGTATCGGAGCTTCACTTGCCCCAAGGGCACGACGAATGACAGCCAAATGCTTTTGCACTTGGCTTCTTTTTAGTTTATCGCTTTTGGTTGCAACAAGGGAAAATGGCAAATTGTAATGCATAAACCAATCGTACAGCATTTTATCGTTAGGGCCTGGTTCGTGCCTAATATCCACCAACAAAAAAAGACGCTTTAATGTAGGACGGTCTTTTAAATAACCCTCCACCATTTCTCCCCATTTTGCAGATTCCGATTTACTTACACGGGCATAACCATAACCCGGTAAGTCTACAAAATACAGTTGGCTCTCTACATGGAAGAAATTGATTGCGCGCGTTTTACCCGGATTTTGACTGGTACGTGCAAGGCGTTTACGCCCCAACATCGCGTTTATTAAAGAAGATTTACCCACGTTAGACTTGCCTACAAAAGCGACCTCCGGCCAGCCTGTGTCCGGAAAATGCTCCGGCTTTACACCGGTGGTGGCAATATCTGTGTTGTTTATGATTATCGGTTTTTTTATTTCAAGTGGTGGCGGAGCGCCACCACTTAAATTTTTTCTCTCATCTATACTTGTCATACCAAACGCCCTCTATGGTAAACTTTTTTACCCTTTTGCACTAAAATATATCCATCTTTAAAGTCTTCCGCACTAATAATCTGGTCGTGTGCTGTTATCTTTTCGCCATTCAAAGAGACACCACCTTGGGTAATCAATCTCCGGCCTTCCCCACGAGATGGGATTAGCTTCATCGCCTCAAGCACTTCAATAGCGCTTAGCCCTGCAGAAATATCTGTACATGGCACAGATGTTAAATCCATTTCCGCACCCTTAGAAAACAACCCACGTGCAGAAGCCTGAACCTTTTCAGCCTCTTCCTGCCCATGCACAGTTTTTGTAATTTCATATGCCAAAATTTCTTTTGCCTTATTTAACTCCGAACCCTGCCATTTAGCCATTTCATTAATTTCATCCATAGAAAGGAAGGTAAGCAGTTTTAAATTACGGATTACGGTTGCATCGTCCGTATTGCGCCAATATTGATAAAAATCGAATGGAGATGTTTTATTAGGATCAAGCCATACCGCATTACCTGCGCTTTTGCCCATTTTTTCTCCCGAATCTGTAGTTAACAACGTAAGCGTCAGGCCATAGGCAGAATCATTTTCCACCTTACGAATAAGATCCACACCTGCAATGATATTAGACCACTGGTCATTGCCGCCAAACTGAACACGACAGCCGTATCGTCTATATAACTCAAGGAAGTCATACCCTTGCAACAGCATATAGGTAAACTCAAAAGCCGTTAAACCATCTTCCAATCTAGATTTGTAGCACTCTGCCGCAAGCATACGGTTTACAGAAAAATGTACGCCATAGTCTCGCATAAAGTCCACAAGCTTTAGGTTTAAAAGCCAGTCGTTTTCTTCCATGATGGCTTCGCCGTAGTCGTAATTTATAAATCTTTCAAATTGGCTTTTAAAACAGGCGATATTATGATCAACTATTTCTCGGCTGTTTACGCCGCGCATTTCCGTACGGTCAGAAGGGTCACCGATCATGCCTGTACCTGTTCCCATTAAGGTAATAGGCCTGTGCCCGGCTCTGTGCATATGAGCAAGTGCCATAAGGGTTAAAAAATGCCCGGCAGTTAAACTGTCTGCCGTAGGGTCGTATCCCATGTAAAACATGATTGACTCTTTACCCATTAACTCACGCAGCTCTTCTTCATGGGTACACTGGGCAATAAAGCCTCTTTCTTTTAAAATATCGTATGCGTTAGTTTGCATTTTCTTCAACCTCCTTCATGGCAAGTAGTGTTTCGTTTATAAGCTCATCAAGTGTCCAGCCAAGCATTTCCGCACCATTTTTTATTACATCCCGAGAACAGCCCGCCGCAAACTTTTTATCTTTAAATTTCTTTTTCACGCTGGAAGGCTCCATATCTAATGTGCTTTTACTTGGGCGCATTAACGCCGCCGCACCAATAAGCCCTGTTAATTCGTCTATAGAAAACAGAATTTTTTCCATGATGTGTGTCGGTTCATGAGGTGTGCCGGTTAATCCCCAGCCATGGCTCATTGCCGAACGTATAATATCTTCCGAAATGCCTTCGGATTTAAGCAATTCTTCACCTTTTACACAGTGGGCATCCGGGTACAATTCAAAATCTGTGTCATGCAGCATACCAACTACACGCCAATATTCTTCCCGCTCCGGGTCGTGCTTTTTAGCAAAATAGCCCAACACGCCAGAAACAGTTTTTGCGTGTTGAATGTGAAAGGCCTCTTTGTTGTACTTTTTCATTATTGCTTCGGCTTGAATTAACATTTTAGCGTCATCTCCTTTGAATTAATTTTCTGAATTAATTTTTTGAACTAATTTTCTGTATGAAAAAACCTTCGCCACTTATTGTGACGAAGGTTTTCTAGGGGATGGGAGGAGAAGGATTTGAACCTTCGAAAGCTGAGCTAACGGAGTTACAGTCCGTCCCCTTTGGCCACTCGGGAACCCTCCCAATGCCGAGTATATTATCATAAGAGCTAGTCTAATGCAAGGGTTTTGAAAAAATTTACAAAATTTTGTTTTTCACAATACATAAAAAGCAACACCTTAAGCCATATTTAAAACACAAACTAAGCTTATCGTGCTATAATAAACAGTCTTGGGCATTAAAACCCTCGCGCCAAAACTGCTAAACGTATAAATAAGAAAAGAGACAATCAAATGACAGAACGAACAAAATTCACAAACCTACCCATCTCCGAAGAAATCAAACGCGCCGTTTCCGAAATGGGATTTGAAGAAGCCACATACATTCAGTCCCAAAGTATTCCACTCATACTAGACGGACATGATGTAATCGGCCACTCCCAAACAGGAACAGGCAAAACCGCCGCATTTGGCATCCCTATCATAGAAAAAATTGCAGCAAATACCGATGCCCCCACAAATGCAACCCAAGCCTTAATTTTATGCCCAACCCGAGAGCTCGCTATTCAAGGCTGCGAAGAACTTCGCAAGTTTGCAAAATACAAACACGGCATTAGCGTTGTACCAATATACGGCGGACAGCATATCGACAGGCAAATAAACTCCCTAAAAAAAGGCGCTACCATCGTAATTGGCACGCCAGGGCGCATTATGGACCACTTACGCCGTCACACCTTAAAACTTCAAAGTCTAAACATGGTTATTTTAGACGAAGCCGACGAAATGCTTAACATGGGCTTTAGAGAAGATATAGAAGTCATTTTGCAAGACGTACCAGAAGTACGCCAAACCATATTGTTTTCAGCAACCATGCCACCGGAAATAATGCAGATAACACACAAATATCAACAAGATCCAAAAATAGTCAAAGTCGTAAGTAATGAGTTAACCGTCCCAAACATACGCCAATATTATTATGAAATACCCGGCAACAAAAAAATTGAAGCATTAGCCCGGCTGTTAGACTACTATAATCCAAAACGCTCCCTAGTTTTCTGCAATACAAAGCGCATGGTAGACGAACTTACAGACGAATTACAATTTAGAGGATACTCCCCAGATGGGCTCCATGGCGACATGAAACAGCAAGCCCGAGATACTGTTATGAGTTCTTTCAAAAACGGTAAAGTAGACATTCTAATCGCAACAGATGTAGCCGCACGCGGTATTGACGTTGACGACATTGACACCGTATTTAATTTCGACCTGCCCCAAGATGTAGAATATTACATTCACCGTATTGGAAGAACAGGCCGCGCCGGTAAATCCGGCGCCTCTTACACATTTGTAAGCGGCAGACGGCAAATATATGCCCTCAAAGAAATAGAAAAACACATCAAAACAAAAATCGATCCAAAAACCCTCCCTTCTATAAACGAAGTGAACGAGGTACGAAATGACAAACTAATCAAAAATTTAACAACCGCATTAGAAGACAACGCACTACGCAAATATGAGCATATCATTGATAAGCTGCTAGAAAGCGATTTCACCTCTGTAGAAATAGCCTGCGCAGCCCTCTCTCTCCTATACGAAAACACCAAAGACGACCTTCAGCTAGACGATTTAATAAAGCAGCAAAAAGCAGATAAAGCAAAAAAAGCCCGCAAGAAAGATGCCCCAATCACAGGTAAAAAATCTGTAAAATCTGCAAAAAAAGAAGAAAACATGACCAGCTTCATTATTAATGCCGGCCTAGGGGATAAAGTAACCGCCAAACACATTGTTGGCGCCATTACAGGGGAATCTGGTATCCCCGGCAGCGCAATTGGAAAAATTGCTATCCACAACACACATGCAATAGTAGATATCGCCGCCAAATATGCCGACATTGTATCAAAAAAAATCCGAGGTTATGTAATAAACGGCAAAAGCCTCTCCATAAAATTAAAGCGTGCTAAAAAGAAAGATAAGTAGATATAAAACAGCTAAAGGGCGTTATCAACTGGTAAGAGATTCTTACCAGTTGATAACGCCCTTTTCCGCAACATAAAAAACCAGCCAGCGCTGCCGTTAGCAGTCAATCTATATTCATCAGTAAAAGGGAACCCCCATAAGCGCGCAGCCTTTATAGCCAGGAGCTTCTCCAACAAAAAGCGTGTCTGGTGATGCCTCAACCATGTAATGCAGATATATAAAGAGGTTGTTTGCTTGAATTTGGTTTTGATAAGGGTTTTCCATGTCGTATGTATTCTCAACGTCTTTTAAATTGTTAATAAACTTCTTGATTGCGCAGTGCATACACATCATTCCTCTATTGTATTTTCTATATTATTGGGGGAACACGCCGTCATTTGTATTAGCTGTTTTAGTGTTTATAGATGACTATGTAATTTCTTTCACTATTCTTTACAAAAAACTTGCTTTTCGTTCTATTGAATCGCCAATACGACTCCTTTATACTTTTATTACAAGTTGCAAGGTCAATAACTTTGCTTCAAATACTAATGTATATAGGAGACGTACCGTGAAAATTACAACCATCATAAGAATCATCTTTTTCATAATTGGCATGTTAGTATTCGCAAATGTAATTCTTTTACTTCGCGTATCAAATCCAACTGCCGGATTTGCATTACAAACAATTGGATCAATAATTATTATGGCATATGCCGTGTTTTTTAACTATATTCCTAAAAAAATCCATATTGCCCTGGGCCTTAGCAGCCTGATTCCAATTATTTTTGTACTATTTTTGGGCATTTACGGCAACGTAAGCAATGCCAACTATAACGAGGACGTAGTCATTGTTTTAGGTGCAGGCATTATCGGAGAAACTGTAACACGCCCATTAGCAAGCCGCTTAAACACAGCCTTTTATTACTGGCAAAGAAATCCCAATGCATACATCATTGTCTGCGGCGGCCTTGGCAACAGAGCGACCATTACCGAAGCAGAAGCCATGGCCAGATTTCTAATCCGAAGGGGCGTTCCGCCAGAAAAAATCCTGCTAGAGGATATATCCACATCCACATATGAAAATCTCACATTTGCAAAAGAGATTTTAGATGCGCATTTTCCATATGGCTTTCGTGCCGTTTTAATTACTAACGACTTCCATATTTACCGGGCAATTAATATCGCCCGCAGTATCGGCATCGATGCCAACCGCATGGGCGCACCCACAGACTGGTACACATGGCCAGTAAATTACTTGCGCGAAATGTTAGCAGTGGTATATATGTGGGTTTTTGCGTAACCATTTATATCATTTCAATAAATTTCTGCGTCCACATGTAATTATAAAATCCGATACCTATATGCGTAAAATTTGGATCTAAGATGTTATATCGATGGGATGGTGAGTCCATCCATTCACGCACCACCTGTTCCGGTGTACGTTGTTCGCTGCCTATGTTTTCGCTAGCCGAACGCCAGGTAATGTCGGCCTTATTTATCCTATCAAATGGCGTTATTTCTGAAGGACAAACATGTGAGAAGAATCCTCGTTGGGACATGTCCATACTATGTCCACGAGCAACCGCACTTAATTGGGTATGCATAGTTAGTGCCGGCAGCCCTGCGCTGACACGTTCTGCGTTTGTAAGTTCAAGTACACGCCTTTCAAATTCATTTGCATTACCTGCTACAGTCAGATAGCCGGTTGGCACCGGTGGGGTTGCAGCATCTGTTTCTAAATCTACAAAAACTATTTCGCCCATAACAATCCATTGCCCATTAGCATGTACAGATACAGTACCCTTACTACTTTCTAATGCGCGATTTATGCCTATTAGCACATTATAAAATTGCCCAAACTCGGGGACTCTATTTACAGTCATAAAGGTTTCGGTATTATTTGTATCATCGGTTATTATACGCCATTCCAAACTTTCGATTAGTGCGTTTAATTGGGCTACCATTGTAGTATCCCCCACTTGGGCCAAGAGATCTATTGGCATTGCAGCCCCAGGCGTATTTACTGCCACATTACTGGATTCGCTTCCGGTTGTTCCGAGAAGAAGTTCATATAAACGCAGTATTGTAACAATGCTCTGTTCTCTTGTATATGCACCGGTTGGATCAAATCTATTATCTCCCACACCGCCCATTATACCGGTAGCTTGCACATGGCCAACACCTTCCCTTGCCCAGTTAGATATACTTGAATCATCGGTAAAAGCAGCACCGTTACCCGATAGCGGATGACCAGCCGCATAAGCAAGACGCGAAACCAAAACCGCCGCTTGTTCACGAGTTAAGGTACCATTTGGATCGAACTTATTATCCCCAACCCCATTAACAAGGCCAATATACGCCGCCTTTTGAACATGAACATCACTCGTATCCGAAAAAATTTCTCGCCCGCTTATTATACCACGGCGATTTTCATACAATGCAACTGCAAGTGCAGAAAACTCGGCACGCGTTATGGCTTGCGTAAAATTAGATCTTAGCCTTGCAGGCACCAAACCCGCTGCAACAGCAGCCTCTACGTAATCCTGTGCCCATGCCGATGGCGAACTTGCATATGTCTTATGTGGAAATACAATTAAAATTACAGATATGACAATCCCAATGGCCAAAAATCCGGCCATTATTCTATTTACTACAATTCCCATAATAATCATTTCCCCTTGCAGAAATTTTCCAATGTTTTACACATTCCAGTATATACCGCCAAAAGGTTACCGTCAAACAGATTTCATGCCTTTTTCACACTTCTTTTTCACACTTTTCTTTAAAAATCCTTGACATAATGTTTGAACTATGATAGATTTTCCTTCGTCGCTAATGTAGCTCAGTCGATAGAGCAACTGATTCGTAATCAGTAGGTCAGGGGTTTGATTCCCCTCATTAGCTCTCGGTTACCTCGGTGCATTTGCGACAAGTAAGTGCACCCACCATTAATGGGCTGTCGCCAAGCGGTAAGGCACAGGACTTTGACTCCTGCATTCGAAGGTTCGAATCCTTCCAGCTCAGCTTCAAACCCCGTAATCATCATGTTTTTTGATGGTAGCGGGGTTTTCATTTTAGGCGATTTAACACATATTTAACACTTTGGGAATGGAAATAGGGATAAAAGCTATTGTCATTACATTCTTGAGGTTATGTAGCACTATTCTACCTAAACATACGGTGTCTACACACCAGACAGCATGAACAAAAATTGTACATAGCACAATAAGAAAGCCACCGGCAATGTTAATCCCGTGGCTTTTGAACTTCTCCTTAAATTGGGAGCAAATTATATTATGTGTATCGTCTGCGTTGCGATTTCATAAATTACAAGCACTGCCCCATGAGAATAAATCCGCAAAATATCCGTTTCTATATGTGTCCGTGTACTGGGTTCTTGTGCTGTACCCCTTCGATGTCGAGTTGTAATTAATGTAAATGCGTGTTGCTGGCCTGTTTCATTTTCAACAATGACTGTGCGAGTGCCTGTCCGCATCGCCGTTACTATTTCCGTTTGTAAAACCGTTTGTGTTTGAAGCGGCGTTGGTTCTGGTTGCTGCGAAGAACACATTGCCACAATCGCCATAAACGTGGCAAATAGGGCAATGGTTACAATTACCCCAAATAGTAATTTTATTTTCCTTGATTTTTGAAAGATATCCATATTCTCACCCCCTTACCGATTCCACCAACACATATATCTCTCGTTGTGGTGCAGTGCCACTATATAATTGCATTCTATCCCGCGCTGTAAAATAAAACGATTTAACTAATTTTGGAGTGTAGTATGACAGAGGTATACCATTTCCATTAGCAAACTCAATAAGCGGAACATCACGGATATAACGCCGACCGCGTTCATCTGCTTCAATTGTTGGAATAGTTGCGCTTGGGGGCAACCTTTCGGGTTGTGACTGCTCCAACTTTATCAATCGCCGTAAAATGCTTTGCATTGTACCTACCCCCTTTTAATTTCGGCTGTTTTCGGCAATCCCGGCTTCCAATGTATCAAGCCTTTGCATAATATCCAGCTGTTCATTGAAACGCCCAACATTGTCCAAAATCCCACGACACGCAGAAACTCTTACCTGTGCATTCTGCTCGGCATCCTCTGCGACTGCGACCAATACATCAACAACCGTTGATGAATGATAATTGAGTTTAACAATCGCTTGCGTGAGCATGTCTGATTTCGCTCCGTTTAACATCGCAACAAACTCTGGCTGCTTTAACCGTTCATAAAGTGTTCTTGCTGGGATATCAGCCATTTTTGCGGCTGAAGCCAAAGTGCGAGACGATAATAGCGCACTTATGAGACGCTCGTCTTCTCCTGTTTTATTTCTTGGCATTTAATCACCTCATTGCATTGATATTTCTTTTCTTTTGTGGCGGCTATGGTTTGGCTACAGTGTTGCTATATCGCTAATTTTTGTTTCCTCAAGCCACTTACCAGCTTCCCATTCACGATAAACTGTAAACCAATCCTCGGCCTTCATGGTTATTAGCCATTTATCCCGATTACGCCGGTGGGCTACAATGGGCATAGCCTGGCCGCTACTATCCCGGATAGATTGAGACATGGCTTCGTGGATATTAAGCCGTTCCGTCCTTTTAACTTCCACATGGACACCGGGAAGCCCTTTCACGTCCGGGCTATCAATGCCCCCTTGGAACTGCTGCCCCGTTGTGCATCGTAACCTTCATCCCAGCATAAGGCGGCAAACTCACGTTCACCGCGCCCACCTTTTAGCTTGCTGTTCATTCGTCACCATCCTTTGGGGTATCGAAAAGGGTAATAACATTATCATCTGTAGCACCTTTAGCGTTAGTAGCGGGTGTAGCGTCTTTAGCGTGTGTAGCACCTTGCCGCTTAAAAGAGTGCCGCCGTGACTTGGTATCACCGGGCGTATAGATGATTTTGTCGTAGTAATACAATTGTTGTGCCAATCTCTTAAATGCCATACCAGCACTGCCAGCAGATATAATTTCTCCACAATGGTTAGGCATTTCTGCCGTAAACTGCCCTGCCGTCATATGGAAACCGCCGGAACTCCCAGCAAGTAATGATTTGATGGTTTTGACAACCGGGTCGGCTTCATAGGCTTTACGTTCATTGGTGGCCTTTTGTTCCTCTGCCGTGCCTACAAGCCGCCATTGGTAGAGAAATGTACCATCGAACTCAATTACAAGGTCATTGGCTTCTATATCACGTGCCACTATGTGCAGCGTAGCTTCTTTAGTTTCACGGGTCTTTTTGTTTATTACGAATATTGTATCTGCTGCACCCATTAGGCCAGTTGTGCCACTAATCATGTTGAATGGGTCATCCTTATCTTGCATTTTACGGGTATGATGTATTACCAATACGCAAATTTGATGTGTGTCGGCAATATTCTTTAGTACCGTCATATCTTGATAATCCAGTGTATATGCGCTGGTTCCCCGTGAACCTGACGAGCGGACACGTTGTAGAACGTCAATGATTATTAGCCTGGTGTCGGGGTTTGCTTGTAGATAGTTACTTATTTGCTCTTTTAATCCAGTGTCTACGGTGTTGGCTTTTATCGCAAAATCAAAACCTAACGGCGGTGGTCTGTCCTGCAAAATTAACCCCATACGCTTTTTAAGGCGGCGGTGTCCATCTTCAAGG
>Ga0136643_10001279_pt1 | contig 30311 bp, 13 predicted proteins | sample TergutLab28metaG_FD_96883 | JGI IMG/M metagenome (GOLD analysis project Ga0136643, IMG submission 96883) | Labiotermes labralis P1 segment gut microbial communities from Petit-Saut dam, French Guiana - Lab288 P1 (version 3) (version 3) | ecosystem: Host-associated > Arthropoda: Insects >... | reverse complement strand
TTTTTTTTTTTTTTTTGTTTTTTTTGTGCCCAATAACAAAAAAATAAATATACACTGTGAGAGGGGTGGTGGGTGGTGGGGGGGGGGGGGGGGGGGAAGCAGAAGTTGACAAGACCATGCGGAGAACTGGGGTTTAGAGAAACCCCAGCCGCTTGTAAAGCTTATCAAAGTAGTGCCGAAGTATCTTCATACAATTTATACTTAAAGAACCCGAAGGGAATAGAACAGTTGGAAGACCGACGCGCGTATAAACCAAGCAACACAGAAGGCAGAACTGGACAGTAAGGAAAGCCCGCTGGTACTTGACATCCACGATTGACCAAGGCTTGCTGTATACAAAACAGCAGTCCCTATTGCATCACATAGACCTGGGTATGAAATTTGGGTTTCCGTTAGACGCAATTAACATGGAATGAAGACGTTTGAGAGTAAAATGCTGAAGACAGTGTCTGCATTTGAGGGAGAGAAATAAAGAAGGAAGAGGGGATTCATGAACACAACACAATGGTAGAGTTTCATCATTTTACCACTCACCACTTATTAAAAGAATGATGAAATCAACGTTACACTTTAAGAAAACTTAAATTTATAACCTAAAACCCAGGCCAGTGAGCACGCTGAGGTCCCAAATAGTATTCCTTAAACCGGGTGTGCGTGATATTCATCAGCCTGCATTAATCACAAGAGTGCACATCTGAAGACATTTTACCCTGCTCATTACCACACTCGTTGACGACTACAGGGGACAGAGTTAGTGTCTTACATCCAGCGGGCTGTGTTATCGCCGGGAAAAATGGGAATTCCATCACAAAATGAATTTCCCCAGGGACCTGAGATCGAGTCCATCGCATCACGCTTGGGTGGTGCTGGGCAATGATAATGGACTTAGTGGTGCACTGAATCCTGCAGCCAGAACTTTTAATAGCTGCCCCTTCGTTTATTGGGCGGTAAATCGAGTGCGCGGGTCGAATGGGGTGGAATAGAAGGGGAGAGACTAACTAGAAGGGGGCGAGAAAAAAATGGACAGCATTAAAAAGAGACAAAGAAAAGGTTGGCATCCCAGATCCAAGTGTCTCGATTTCAATCAGCTTAAAAGAGTCCAGCAAGTCCGAGAGGTCATCAACTAAGATGGACCTTTTCCTATTTGGAGGAGTTGGAAAATGACCGTATCTAAAGGCTGGTGGACGGAATAGAGGCAGAGGGCGTGATAGTGCATAGAGAGAGGTGGAGGCATTGCCGGTCTACGAGGATTCCCTCATTGAATAAGTGAATTCACACACTTAAAGAGAATGAAATCAAAAGTTCCTAGCTATCCTCTGCTAGAGCAGAGTGCTTTTCATGGAAAACGTGATGTGGTCACAAGTCCTGACCAATCACGGACAGCTGAAAACACAGAACACATTAGTGATCATCTGCAATGAGGACAATGTAAATAATGTTTGGGTACCTTGCGTCTGTCCTTGAACAATGTACACGCGCAAAATAAACAGGTTCACAAGATGGATTGCCGTTGGTCTGCAACTTGTAGCGAACTGAAGCACCTTTCACACGTAAATGAATAGTTTCGTACCTTGACTTCTTAATTATTTACAGTAACCAAAACGAATTCTTTTAAATGCTATATCGCATATTGGAAAATAAGTCTTGTTATTTTTGTGGCACAGCATAACAAGACTGGTGAGTTCATTTTTTAAATTATTTCGTAAATCCCAAAATTACGGGGTAGTGTATCGGGCATAAAATGTGTTCAGTTTACTAATAGAAGTTTTGTTCGAAACAAGTTTGCGTTCCGATAAATATTAAGTTACACTAAAGATGTTTGGAGAAATGTATGTAAACCTTAATACAAAATGTCTGCTACTTTGTCTCATTTTAACCAAAATAGGATGGCGTCGACAAAACTTTTATTAACAGGCAGGAATTCATTCTTCTTCAAAACAAAATTAGCCCTCAAGTTGTGTGGCCCGCCATTATGTTATTACAGAATGCTAAAGCCTTTCACTAAAAAGGGCACGTGTTTTTCAATTAGCTGGACACTAAATCAAACCTTCCATTGGACATATGCCAAACAATTATGCAGGTTAAAAAACTTTTGTCTTTAATAAAAGGTGGTGATGTACGAGTAAGTTACTCTAAAATTTGGAATGAACGGTTATTAGTTTCTTCAAACAACATGTCAACGTCCATGCCACTGACAATTTCTGCAGTGTATTTAATAGGGAAGAGTTTTATGAAGCAAAAATGGTACTTGAAATTCAGGTAAATATTTTGAGATGTTGGAGATTTTACATGGATAACTGTAATTTGCAATTAAATCACCACACACGCCCCTGCATTACACACACACACACACACACACAAAACGCATACAAATAAGTGATTTATGGAATGAACACACACACAGGTTGACAGCAAACCCTTCTCTATACATAAAGTATACTTACTCCATGGAGCAGTCTTTCTTGAGAAGCTAACCGGTTTGCAGCTAGTCAAGAAAATCCCTGCATTTTATGGAACCCAAAGGTTCATTACCGCATTCACAAGTGCCCGCCACCTGTCCCTGTCCTGAGACAGCTCGATGCAGTTCATGCCCCAACATCCCACTTCCTGAATATCCATCTTAATATTATCCTCCCATTTATGCCTGCGTCTCCAAAGTGGTCTCTTTCCCTCAGTTTTCCCCACCAAAACCCTGTATATGCCTCTCCAATCCCTCATATGCGCTACATGCACCGCCCATCTCATTATTCTTTATTTTATCACCCAAACAATATTGGGTGAAGAGGACAGATCATTAAGCTCCTCATAATGTAGTTTTCTCCACACCCCTGTTACCTTGACCCTCTTAGGCCGACATAAGGTACAGCGTTAAAAATTTTTACTTTAGTAATTTAATATACTCCACATTGTTCTGTCTCTGTTACACATGTAACTACTGACCCAAGTATCACTTGTACACTGCACTGCAGAAACTTTGCCAGATGTGCAGGCCACTATACAAAAGACAGTGATACTCATGTGCTTATGAAAGTCAGTTGGCCCTGCTGGAGTTTCTATTTTTCCTGTCAATACTCATCATGTACACGAACAAAGAAACTTGGAGAAAGGACAACTGAAAACAGTGCATTAATCATACTGTTCCATGAGTTCTTCAAGACCAGTAATTTAATGTGATATTTATTTTATATGAGATATGAGGTTCTCAGTCTTAAATGTTAAGGATCACAGTCTTCTTTGCGACACTGTGTAGTGTGGCAGACAGGTAGGTATCACTGCTTCAGAGTCAGGAAGCTCCCCCAAAATGTTGACACCAATCTATCAGTCTATATGGCATTTATTCCCAGAAGTCCATGTTTATTAAATTTATCTCATTTTCAAATATTTAAAAGTAAGTTTTAACTCCGAACAGCAGTACAGCTGAGAGGAAATTATAAATTAAAAGTAATTTTAAAAACAATTGGTGTTAATTTTACATCATAAACACAACATGGCTGGAATTTAAATGGCAAAATAATTATTCAGACAATTCTGTTTACTGATTTTTAACAGCACTTTCTTGAGACAGTGAACTGTAAAAATAATTGCATCTTTACCAGATCACCAATTTCAATAATTGTTATCTCTTTTAAACATTTTGTTACTCTATAAAATGGTACAAAATGCTTATGGCCTAAAAACTATAAATTCTTTCTGCAAATAAAACAAGCAACTTTGAAACATGCCTTGACTACCACAGTAAACAATTTAAAATTAATTTATATCAGGCTGCACCTCCATCTAGTAGTGAGGTCAAGAATGAGTGGAGCTATACCTTTGCTCCACTTATATGCCTTCATGGCATGGACAAGGACAGCTTTACCTTCTTACTCCCCTCCCTACCTTTACCTTTTAAAAGTAATTTACATGGTAACATAGTGCGGAGTAATGGTAGTTGTGTAAACCAATGCAGCACTCTCCACATTCACTAAGACATCACACCTTAAAGACTTTTGCAACAGTACAGCTTATTAGAAATTAAAATATGATATTGTTAATCAATTTCACCACTGAGATGTGTGTGTGTGTGTGGCCACACCCTATTCTTTAAGATCCATCTTAATATTATCCTCTCATCTATGTCTACATTGCAAAAAGAGATCTTTCCATCAGGTTTTTTGGCTTAAATTTTGTAATCATATCTTAAACTCTCCCACACCCTCCTCATCTCTTCCTTTTTAATTTAATAACCATTAGTAATGTTTGATGATCTCCAGCTTTAGAGGGTGGGCAAGGAGCTAATAACCTCTCACAGTAAAAAACATGTTACACAATGTACATGACACTGTACATAATGTTTTAATACACTTCTTTATTGGAAATGCTTGTTTCTCAGCCTGTACAATAACGCCTTCTGACCCAGTTGTATACAAAATGTCTGAGGACACTAGACACAGATTTCACTCTACTGTGTATAGTACATGTTCAAGTGAGTGAAAATAAGCTGCTACTAATAAAAAGCCACAATAGTTTGGTGCATTAAGTAGAAAAATGAAAGGCAAAAATACGGTTTCAAGTAAAATATTTCAGCATTTATTAAATAAATGAAAAAGATATGAAGAATCTTAATCAACTATCACAGAGGTACAGTAAAATCAAACTGTCCTATTCCACATGTTCATCACAACCTTGTTGAAATTAACAATATATACAACAAAGAACATATAATTTTTTATGCCTCTAACAGAAAATGGCACACAAAAATTTAAAAACACAATATGAAAGTGAATAATGTAATTTTTTTTTCAATATACAGTACTAGGCAAAAAAAAACTGCCTTTTCCTGATATCAGCCAGCAAATGCTGGAATGCATTCTTGCACCTGTCCTGAAAGGGTCAAATCATACCATCACTGGAAGCACATTCAAAATTTAATTTCTGCAAGATATTGTTATTACTTGCTGTGAATGTTGCTGAATCTAACAAAACATCATTACAGCCTCTGTCAGTTGACCTTGAAGTTCATCCTTTGAATTGGAAACAAAAAGAAGCTGTACAGAGCAAGATCTGAAGAGTGAGGGTTGTGTGGGGTTACAGCCATTTTTGTCTTTTCCATGAACCTCTGGACAGGCTTGCTTGTGTGAGAAGATGCACTGTCAGAATCAACCAACCCACTGGACAGGCTCCATGATGTGAAAAATAGACTGTCATGACTAACCAACACTCTGAACAGACTTGGTAGTGTGAGAGGATGCATTACCATGATTAACCAACCCTCAGTACAGACTTGGTGGTGACAGCAGATGTACTGTTATGATTAACCAACCCTCTGGACACACTGTACTGTGTGGGAGGATAAACTATCATTGTTATCCAAACCTCTGGACAGAACTGATGGTATGAGAGGATACAATGTTTTGATTAACTAACCCTCTGGACATACTTGGTGGTGTAGGTGGATGCACTGTCATGATCCACCAACGCTCCAGACAGACTTGGTGGTATGAGGATGCACTGTCATGACCCACCAATCCTCTATACAGACTTGGTGGTGTGGGAGGATGCACCACCACCATTAACCAGCAACTCCCCATTTCACCATTCTCACAATGTCTTTCTGCCAATACTAGAGCACATCTCTGTAATACTACTAACAGATAGTATGGCCCACAGTGACAATTGTATAATGCACAGTACCAATGCAATTGAATGAATGGCCACATCTTCTGCATGAGATTATCCACTTCCCGACCCTCAAAACCTCCTGTATGTTTGTGCTTTAAATAAAGAATATTTTTTAGAGGATATTCATAACTTATAAACATCAGAAATTGATTTACCATGCTGGAATAAAAAAACTGATGCAAGCTCTTTGTGCTGTTCAACTGTTCATTTTAAAAGTTGCAAAGCACACTATATGAATATGTATAATACTCCCTCAGTTATCCAGTCTGTATCGGGGGATAGGTAATCTAGATTACCTGGAAATCCAGATTGTTTTGTATGTCACCTATACCAATCTGTGGTACAGGTAACACATAAAATAATCATCACTCAAAGCTAAAGTATAACTCCATAAAGCATAAATACTGCAATTAAAGGTCAACAACAACACATTACTACTACTAGTAGTAGTAGTAGTAGTAGTAATGGAACATTTTTTCACTATCACTTCGCTGTAATAGGAAAACAAGAGAGAGAGAGATCACATCCTTACTGCTGAGGAGTTAAAGAATGCCTGACTCTTCCCACTTCACCCATATCACCAGTCTCAGGGTTGGTTTGTCACAGATTTCCTCCCGGTGATCTGAGCCATGACTGGATCACCAGGGCAGGGGGGCGGCGTGGCTATAGATGACTCAGAATTGTCCACATTACCAGGAGTGCTACTGTATACGTTATCAGTAAACAGCTTCAGAGTGACAGAAGAAGCTTAGTATGGCATATGTGAGATTAATTACATGCAGAATTATCACCACCTAGCTGAAAGTCATACTGTTACTTGCTGTGTATTGATAGAGCATTCTCACAACTTTTAGAGACAATATACAACATATGGGCTGAATATTGATATAAGTTTACTTGAAGGTTGAAATTTTAAAATTCTGACAGGATTTCACTTCTCATCTTTAACATCTGACTGTTTTTCCATATGCAGAGAGATAATGGACGGCATGTGGACAGGAGTATCAACATGGGATGCAAGTTCAGACTCACTGTCAGAGGCAGTTTGGATAAATGTTGCCTCATTCCCCATTGTGCTGGAAAGAACATACTGATAGGTAGTGCCAGGTTGAAGGGTTGCTGCCAGTTGCTCCACAAGATTCTGATCTGTAGGTAAAGTAATGTACTGACTACAACGACCAGTTACCAGGATTGGAGCACCCTGATTGAATGAAGCTAATACTTCAGCACTGCGTAAACTGTCATCAACATTACCTTCTCGCATTGATGAGTTTGGAACATAAACCAACACTGGCTCGGTTTCATCTCGTTCATATGAAGGTACCAGTTGCCCTTCCTTCTCACAACCACCCTTCAGTTCTTTTGACCTGTTAACTGATTCTGGACATGCTGTTATGTCTTTTGATTTTTGAAACTGCTGATCTAACTTTGTTACTTCCTTAGAACCTGTGTTCTGATTGTCCAGTGACAACATAAATGATTCATGTTGAAGGAGATCAGCAGTGCCATGAAGACTGTCTGTTTCTATCATGTTGACCGCCTTCTGTCGCTCACAGCTGCCCAACTCTGAAACCAGACTGTTAGCAGTAACTGAAACAACGCCTGAAAGAACTGTTTCTTGGGATTGGTGTTGCCTCATGTGACTTCTCCAAGAATCCTCTCGGACAAATGCTGCATCACAAGATGTACACTTGTATGATTTGTAGCAGAATGGCTTGGAGTGAGCTATGGACTTTGGCACATTACGAGTGGAAAACCCAACTTTTCCTGCTGTTGGTTCTTTTGAAGCACTTTTTCCTTTCCTAGGAACTCTCAAATCAGGATGTTTCTTCTTTGTGTGAGCCTTTAGGATTCCTGAAATAAAAAGATAATAAAATCTTTCAAATCTCTTCAGCTTGCATGTTAGCAGCTATACAGCCACACTACATTCATATTTATGTTCATCAATATAAGACATATTTTTTAACACTTAGTGGACTAGTATTTAGTAGTGTTCAAACTCACCCTACTAACTGCATCATAACATCTGAGTAGCTGAAAACATACTTTTCATGAACAACAGGGACACAACTGGTTTGGGATGAAAGCAGGTGGGGAGGACAGGGTGAACGACCAAAATAGGATTATCATACCTACGCACTTGAGATAATGGTTAGCATCTTATTCTTGCACATTGGTGTAACTCCAGTGCCTCTGTTTCATGTGGTTCAGTACATCAGTACACTCAACATTAGCATTTATAGTAAATTAATTAGTTTTCTTAAATTCAACAGTTCATTATAATTCAGTAGTCTTAGAATATTCAACACAATAGAGCTTATTAAAATAACCATATACATTGATTCACTAGTAATAAGTAAAATTCATGACAAAGTTAGCTCAGTCAGTAATGATTTGGCTATGGGGCTGGATGGCTGGGACATGCTGGGATCTTCTCTTACCACCACACCCAGAAAAGATCTGTGACTTACCCACCCTCATACCCAACGTGTACTTGGTGTTCTTTCTCCAGGGACAAAGTAGCCAGGACATTCAGCTTACCACCCACCTCCAGTCAATAGTGAAGTTAAAAAGATGTGGAACTGTACCTCCAATCCTCCCCGACATCTTCATGGTGAAATGCTTAATTAAGTACTGGGTCAACTTTATCTTTGCCTTTTCTATGACAAAGGTAGTATTAAAGCCAGAAAGAACATAAACATTTCCCTATACATGCTGAAGTCTACACAGCTTACCCTGCTGCCTGCAAGTGTATGGACAATGCTTGCAAGAAAAAGGTTTGTCTTTTGTGTGTATTCTCAGATGGCTCTTCATACTGGCAGTGCTAATACAGGTGTACGCACAGACTCCACACTTTAGCACCTCATCTAAAACAAAATTGTAACAAAAGCAGTTACACATACAGATGAACCCACCAATAAGGAGGCCAGACACACCAAAATTTAATAACATTATTTTTCCAAAATCAGCCACTGGGAAATACAATTACCTTATACCCAACAGTGATATAAAAATAACATATTGAAGTATGTAACCTTCTCATTACTTTTCAAGCTGAATGTCACATCAGAGCTGAGAAGTGGAAGACCAAATAATCAAAATGACTAAAATCAAAGTAACAAACCAGCATGGATCTTCTCATGCTCCTTTGAAGCTCTTTTTGATGTAGATACATGACTGCATGTATTGCATGGAATGGATTTCACTTCAGTGTGATTAAGCCGCAGATGGACTCGAAGATTTGCTGAAACAATATACTAATTTATTAACAGTTATTGTCTAGGAAAAAGTGACTTCAAATACCCCAGTACAACAGGAAGGAGGGAGGGGTAAAGGGGTAATGGTATTAGTATTAAATAAATACAAGCTTGGCTAGCTAAAGCATGCACACAGGCCATTGTAGTAGTGCAATGAATGACAAAATGGACGAAGTTCGTATTTAATCCAACTCTAATTATCACTGGAACATTAAGCTCAGAAAAACTTTGATTTTAATAAATTGAAGGCACCAAGAAGCCATTCAAAACCGACAAAATCACCCTACCATTGTGTATGCTGGGGGGCAGGGGGGTAAAGAAGAAAAGATGTCAGAATTTTGCAGCTGGTGGAAATGTGGAGACCTCTTCCACCAAATCAAATCTCAGGAAATACCTGACACAAGTCCTTCACCATTAACAAGCTGCACTTTGGCAACTGTCATGGGAATAATTACCAATGGCTCCCCAGCCTATGCCATGTAAATATACATGACAGAGAAGAGAAATGCATACCAAACACTGGACAGAAAGCTTGAAGGGAAGAGGCCACTTGCAGCACCAGCATATAAATTGTAAAGGTAAAGTTGTCCCTGTATACACCATGAAGGCATATAGAAGTGTAGGTATGGCTCCACACATTCTTAACCTCAGCACTGTATAGAGGTGAATGGTCAACTTCACAAGCCGTCCACTTAACCCCCCCCCCCAGAAGAAGCCTCTGATACCCACTGAATAGGTGGGATGGGTGGGCCCCAGGGTCACTCTGGACATCTCCAGAGAGTAGAAAAATCTCTTGCTTCCTCCAGGATTTGAACCCTGGAACATTCAGCTCATAGTGTAGTCAATGTGCCATCTACATTACCCCAGCTCCCCTGTGTATAAATGAGAGAATAATATTGGCATGAATCATAAAGAAACAGGGTGGAAGATTGTGAACTAGAGTCATTTGGATCAGGAGAGGGGCACATCGTGAGCTCTTGCAAAAAACTTCGGACTTTGTAAGTAGCAGGGGATATCTTGAGCAACTGAGTAAATTTCATTTCTCTTTGAGGTCTCTGCTGCATGCAGTGCATTTAATATTTTAAACACATAATGTTATGGCAAACTTTCATGTAAAAATTTCAAATCTCAGTGAGAAATAGTTTTATGTAACATAAAGGTAAAAGGTAAAGTGATAGCGTTACAGGCCTGGTGTGGCCCAGACAGTGGGTAGAGGTATAGCTCTACTCTTCCATGACTGCAGCACTAGAAGGGGGTGAGTGGTCAGCAGCATGCCTCGGCTGCACTTTACCCCCGGTAAAGACCCGATACCCGTTTTACAGGAGGCTGGGTGGGCCCCAGGGCCGGTCTGGACGAGCGGAATATCTTGTCCCCACCGGGATTCGATCCCAGACCATCCAGGCCATAGTCAGTGGCTATAACGAATGAACTACCCAGCCCACAGTTTTATGTAACTTATAGTTGTCTTATATACAGTGAAGTTTTTGAAAAATAGGATTCTATTTTTATTTCATTGTAACTTCATGTGGTCTGTATTGAACTGAACCCACAAAGATTAAATTCACATACACCATTTATTTACCAACTAAGTGCATAATGCAAATAAATGGTGTCCACTGATATAAAAAATGCACAGAATGGACAACTTTAAAATACATCAAATGAAATTTACTTCATACTTGTAATGCAAATCCTCAATATGAAATTTACCCTAAATCCATTTAGTTATACAAATACAGCCAAGCATGAAAAAAATGGACACAACCTCCATGCTGAAAACTCACTTTTATGTACTTTGTGCCAAGCATGCATATATATATATACCCTTCTTAACTCCAGCACATTTGTCGGTTTTGGATCTACCTGTATACATATACTGAGTTCATCTTTTCTAAAACAAGAGCTTTCACTCTCCTAGTAGCTTATGTCTGTAAGATCTGAGGTTTCATGCTGGGTAAGAGTAACACTGTCTTCTGGGTTATGACATTGAGTACTTTCATATGTGAGTAGGAACACATAGGACCTTCAAAACATGGTACTCACCCATTACATTGTCCTCAGTGCCATAACCCAGAGAAGCACACAGTGAGTGAAATGTCTGTTTCCTGCACACCCAGCCCTTCTTTTACACCCTAATTGCATTCCTGAAAATGTATGCATAAATCAAAAAGGCAAAAACCAGTGTGATATTCCCATCAGAAATAAGAGGTCAGAATAAAAGAATGCAGCCAGCCACATGGCATGAATGAATATGAGACAGCACAAATTCAGAAGTGGTGTAAATTGGCAAGGGGTGTCATAGCAACAAAAGAGGGGGGCATTAAACAAGGGCTGGGTGTATTCTTGAAAGTATACATTATAACTTATGTCTACTGTCCTTTATTGCTAAGATATAAAAAACATTTTATGACACACTTGTAATCACAGAATTCATATGAAAATGGTTTAAGTTTCATTGATGATAAGGTGTGAAGGACTCACATTTTATGGCACACTTGTAATCACAGAATTCACAGGCAAATGGTTTCTCTCCAGTATGCATTCTGGCATGCCTCTTGAGATCTGAACTTGTCTTAAATGCTGATGGGCATGACTCATATGGACACACAAATGGATTATCACCTAAAAATAACCAAAATGTTTCACTTCTGCCATAAATAATCATCTAATAAAGAAAGGAATGTAAGTACAGAGTCCTAGCTCAAGACCTTTCTTGGAGCTCAAATCCAAACAATAACAGAAAGTAAGTATTTCAAGGAAACACATTCAGAAACACAGCCTAACAGGTGCACGCTTGTCAACTTTCAGCAAGGCTAATGTTGTAATTGGTTGGGATTTATGAAAGAAACTTAGACTGAGGTTACAGGAAGTAATTTGAAAGTCAGTATAATTACTCTGTGATGTTACAAAAAGACAAATTCCAGAATTTTGAGAGAACAAGGTTGTGTGACTGGTAAAAAAGTAAAGCTGTCTGTGATGCCATGAAGGCACATGGGGGAGTAGAAGTATAGCTCCACTCAATCTTAACCTTGGCACTTGAAATGGTAAGTGGTCAAAACAAACAGAAAATATATCCCCTTTACATAAGTATTTAATTTAAATCATAAACGTTCTACAAGTGCTTTAGAATATACATTTCAGTCCTCATGAACCATTTTGAAATCTTACTACTGTAACACTGACGTTGTTTTCGATTTTGAACAGTTTTTTTTACTATCGTTCAGATGTATCATTTATGTATCAAATGATTTCTATGATACAGGATGTGTAAAAGTTCATAAATATAAGATTAAAAAATATAAAATACATTATGAATACAATAAAAATTATAAAATCAACATTGCCAGGTATCATATGTAGTGTGTTTTTATATTAAGAATAATCAGTCATGACTCTTAATCAGCATAGCTTCTCAAGATGTCATTACCCTGGGAATGGGCATTCTCACTCTTCCATTCCCACTTGAACCAAACTGAGCTTCATAACCCAATCCAATTAATATCACACACAACAAAACACACTGAAGTCAAAGAACAGTTACAATAACTTGCAACTTCTGATCGATCTGAAAAGTGAAAGGGTGGGCCATAAGGTCTAAAAGCAGATACATGTTTGTACCTGTATGGGTCCGTAAGTGAACTGTAAGTTGAGATGAATCCCTTGACCGGTATGGACATATCTGACACCTGGAAATAAAAATATTCAAAACATTTAAATATCACATCAAAGTCATACTGTAAAAGTTTTTAAAAATTTAATATGCATACAAAACATACACAGGATATTCCACATGACTAATAAAAGTTGTGAATTCAATGGCTCAGATACTGAACAAACAACATGTGAACAGAATTCATACAGCCTATATTTCTATTGCATGGCAGCAGCAGCAGCTCCAGCTGCTGCTGCTATCTATCATCAGATATCAGGCTTTTGTTTATGGGGTGACTGGCCTCACATCAGATACACCTGACTTCCACTAGACAGTGGCTGAACCATATAGCCGATATTTTGATTCAAAGAAATATTTTACACCAATATCAAATATATACTCACTTGTATGGACGTTCATCATTATGGATGCGCATGTGTTTACGTAAACTGCCACTGTCTACAGTGGCATAATCACACTGGTCACAGTGATGAGGTTTTACACCTGAATGTATGCGTAAGTGCATCTGCAATTTGTCACCTCGGCTAAATGACCTTTTACATGTTTCACAGTGGAATGGGCGCTCACCTGGCAAACAGATTCATAAGTACATTGATCTTGGTCATTCATTAATATTTTTGTACATGAAGGGTGTATTCCTAAGTGCAAATGTTGCACAGCCATGTTATGAAACACTGTTATAATAAATAGCAGCTCTCAACCTGGAGAACTTCAGGATACAGCTCTCTCTCTCTCTCTCTCTCTCTCTCACACACACACACACACACGCGCGCACGCACGCGCACACGCGCGCCATCAGACATCAAGTCTGCTCAAATGATTTACAGCAGCACTGGCTCTTCCACGGGCAGTCTCCCTGGCTGTTACATATAGTCAAATGCCAGAAGGATGAAGTCACTAATTGGTTGCATATTCATACCCTAGACCAGATCTTGAAGATGGGAAAAGGCCATCTTTGTCCATTGCTTGGTTCCTCTGTTCACACTTTTTCCAGTGGTCATCTATAGCCCCAACTACAGCAACTGAATCTTGAGATAAAATACAGCATATACACATACAAAAACTGGGCAGCAAGGCCAAGGCTCTGCTACCTAATATATGGCAATAGTTCTTATTCCATATGGTCAGTTCATTGTTAGATGCACTTCTCTTACAAAAGTGTCATGCAACTGATGCATAACACAACGTGAATTCATGTGAATATATAAACATATTGTTATTCTGTACATTATATAAGTTATGTTCATTATTCTTTCAAGCTTCCTTTGTGCAATGTACTTAAAACAGTGTAGATCTGTAGAACAATGAAAACTCAGTCCAAGCTTCAATTGCTGTGGCCAGTTCCGCAGCCACTTTTGTGTACACAGACTTCCAGGTTTCACATGCAAGGAATTTCTTAACCAGATAAATTGCTCTCAGTGAACACTCCTTACCATAGTGTTAGTTAACAGGGAAACTGCATACCAAAGTACCATGTAAATGAAATTCTGAGAAACCAGATGTACAATAGAATCACAAAAACACGTCATCTATACTACGGGCACTAGAATTATTCATAGTAAGATGAGGAAGGAATGTGACATCATGCAGTTTAGTAGACAGGTACCAATGTTTTACACAAATCTGCTGCTTCCATTTTCTGGGTATAAAGAACAATGGAAACAGCACACACTTTGAAAATGTTGAGATACAGCATATCTGCCAAACTACATGATGTTACATCCTTCCAGACAGCAGTCTATGTAGTTACCCCATGAGAACCTCACATTTCTCTTGTTGAATAAATTAATTACCAACAAAAATAATCCAAGCAAAACTCTGAAAAATCACATGTTAACAAGAATATTCAGTGTTGCTTTTGAATAATTCCAGCAGAACAAATAAGCAGTATAATACTATAATTCAGAATTATTTTATGCATGGAGAATACTTACATTACTATAATCATGCCAGAATAATTTCACAGTAATTTACAAGTCAGGTGCCGAAAACTGAAGATTTATGAACTTCCTGGACTTAAATTATTTTTGGTCATTCATTTAATTAAATGTAATATAAAAATAATTGCTCACCTGTCTTTAAAATATAAACAGAAAAATGTGACATTTCTAACCACACAATCATCCCACATGCTAAAAAAGCCATGCCATCTGTAATCAAGACAGCCTAGTTGTACCTGTGTGTCGTCTCATGTGGCGAACTAAATCTTTCAGGTAGCATGTAGAAAAGCCACAACCATCAAATGCACAATCATGTCGCTTCTTTGAACGTGATCTGGACATTAGAGATAGTCCTACTGCTGGGGAAGAGATGTTAGCTGTGCCTGTGGATATTGAACAAGACATGGATGATGCAGCAAGTTTCAAATGGTCTTCAGTCATGTCTTTTCCACTTGCCTGAGCCCAGAGTTTGTCTTTTAACTCCCAGGGCACAATTTTCCTTGCTGTGTTTCCAGCAGGCAGACTTCCTTGTGTGTCTTCACTTGCTTTACTGCTACAAACATGTTTCTGTTCAGGTTCCAATTCAAGTGCTACTGCTTCTCCTGGGAGATCTATGGATCGGAGGTCTAAAGATTCCCTTGACTGTGACACAATCATTTCACTGTCCATATTTCCTAAAACAAGTATGGGTGCTGCAGAAAAGAAAAACACATTTAAATAAACAGTGAGCCAATAAATCTATCAAAATTGAGTAAATAAAAAACAAAATACTTTGACACTGTCACAAAACATAATGTGACACTGATTTTAAAAATGTGGGTGTTGAAAAATACATCAACTAAAGCACATGTCTAAAATTACCCTCTGAAACACTACTTTACCCTTTCTTGCTTTGTTGTATTCCCATTCTCTTCTTTTTCTGTCAACCCCGTTTGCTTCTAACCCCCCCTCTTGCCTTTTAGAACTTGAACTTGTGCACCTGGCTGTCATGGTCAATATCTTGTTAGCCCTCCAAGTGGCCGGTCCTCTGTCAGGTACAAAAGGATGCTATTTCAACTTTTTGGCACTAAAAATTTTTTGGGACCAGATAGCCTAATTGGTTTTTATGCCACCACTTACTGTGAGCTTGTGTTTTTGTAGTTCTGCCCAAACAGTTACAGTATTTTTAGTTCTGGCATGTATTTGTTGTGGACCAGAGTGTTGTTTTGCCAGGTGTTTCTTCATGTTGTGGTGTTCTGGACATCCCTAATAAGCCATTACTCTGTTCATTCACAAGGGCAGACAGCTAAATAACTTTATTGGTATGTTCAAACCAGGAAATTTTACAGATAGCCATTATTCACCTGTTCCTGCTATCCCTTACAGTGCCTTGTCCTGTTCTCTTGGTGTGTAGCTAGTGACTTTGTTTGTGGTTTGCTATTATGTTGTTTAATTAACTTAATTTGATAAGAGATTTTACTTGACTCTATATTTTATGTAACCTCAATTTAGTTCTGTTCACTCTGTGTGGTGGGATGATCCCTGTTATTACATTTCCACCTGTCATCTGTCTGTCAGTTGCATTGTTGATGTGTGTGTAGGCAGGTGGAAGCTCCACCACTGCTGTTACAATTTTCCTTTCATTATGCCATGTGCTTAATGTTTTGAGTGTGTAACCTTTTATCATGCAGTATTAACAAGAGTCTGCATACCAAAAGGGCAATAGAAAATATCACTGAATCATACAAAGTTAAGACTAATGAAATTCAACAATTATTACATCACTGATGTTTGCATGCTGCATGCCTAGTGCTATTTAGTTTAGTTTCAATATGTTTGTTATGAAATCTAAATAGTCGGCCTATGAAACAATACATAAACATAAAGTTTGCAGAATGATGATTATTATTAATATCCACTGGTGCAAAAGATGCACTGCATTACAGTGCTGCAACAGAACAGAAAGTGTCAAATGAAATGTACAACAGAAACAGGATGTGAAGGAGATAAATTTGCTTGAGAGGCAAAATTTTTTGTTTACTTATGAATGTAAGGTGTGGTATGTAGAAAGGTGGAAGACAGTTGGAATATATTTCTCTTCAGAAACATAAAGCTAGCTATTAGAACATGGCAAGATTTATCAGCATGAAAACAGAATTAAAAGCAAACCTGTTCTTGCATGAGGCATATTTGTATGGGTTGATGTGACATTCTCATTGGCAAGCTGGTTGGCAAGAATTGTTGCAACTGCTTCTTCATCAATCTGAAATTCCCGTCTAGATTGCTGCGGCATAACAATAGCCTGCATTCCTCCTGAATTACTGGTAATATTTTGCTGCTGCATTGTTGCTTGCTGGTCATTCTGGATCCCAAGCAGTCGAGATCGAAGTATGTGAGAGTCGCCATTTTCTCTGCATGACAATGTATGCCTTGAATTTCCAGGCTCAGAATGAACTGACAAATCTGAGCCACCAACAATGACTTGAAATACTGGTGGTCCTAGCGGAGAAGGAGAAGTTGAATCTTCACCACCTGGAGAAGGTGCAGTGCTTAAGTAATCCAGAGGGGATTGTCCCAGTAACAGGGGTGCAGCAGCTGGAGGTTTCTGAGTATTTCGAATGCATCCTGCATGCTTGTGGGCCACAAACAGGTTAATGTCTGAGAAATTCTGCTTGCACATTCCACATATATGCACATCTTCTTGGTTTGTAGACAGTATGTTTTGAAAATGTGGTGACACACCAGAAGGAAATTGCACTGTCAAAACAAAAGAAGAGTATATTACATTTTATCTCTAATAAAAATAATTGATTAATAAAAAGCATAAAATAGCTTTCATCTTCGTATCTGTGTATGACCAATGTGTACAGGTTTCCATTAAGTGTTGGTATTGTACTTACCTAATGTAATGGCAGTGTACTGACAGCAGAAGTGTTGATGAGGATATTCTTGGATAGCAAGATGAGACAAATATAGAAGTGAGTGGAACTGATTGAAATGGATGCTCCCTAACCTTCAACAGTGATTCAGAAGGTGCCAAAACAGAAAATGATAAGCAGCCCAATCAAACATGTGACAAATGAAAAAAACTATGCTTATCATTCTCATAACAATAAATCTAATGGTTGTGAAAAAAAACCTTAACACTACTGCAAATCATTGTGGCAGATGTATAGCTCAAAATAAAATAGAAGAGTCAAAATCTTAAGATGATATGAGTAACCAGACAATGCTAGCAGCCAAGATCATTGGAAATTATCAGTACAACCAAACTATATGACATAAATTTATCACTAAACATTTTGGAAATATTATCTTTCATGATTGGTACAAATATGTCTCAAAACTTAACAAGACATATTAAATTTAAAAAAAAACTGTAATAAGTAAGAATTCTCAATTAATAATAGCTGCAGAGGTATAAAATAGTGTGTGTCAAAAATGTCAAAAAAAAAAGAGAAAGAACATCACACACTGGAATAATGTATGACATGATCCCTCATCCACAAACAAGCAAAGTACAAATAAAATCTCACAGACAAATGAACTGGTCATGAGCCACTACAGCTGTTACCTAGCAATAATAAAAAAATCTCTAAAATAAGACAGAATTTGTGCCAAATTAAACAGGTTAAATATGAGCTAAGAAAAATCTATTCTTCAGAGGACTTAATAAGCCAACATCAACTGCGTAGAGTGAGAAAATACATGTGATGTTTTGACTGAAGGTCTATTATATTTTTATTAAGTCAGCATCACTCTACAGTACATCTTTCAATTTGTTATTATCCTTGTTTTAGTAGGAAAATATTACTTAGGTGTAGATTTTGTTTACATTGAATTTGTTGAACACAACTGCAAAGTTTATCACCATTGCTCAGCAAGTTAAATTGCAGATCTAGATTGACAAAGTATAAGAGAAAATGCTGTTATAATTAAATATTTTATATTCTACTCAATTCTTCAGCTCAGAATTACACATTACACCAATGTAGATGTGGAAAACTTCTCACCAAACTTGATAGTTATTAAATCAAGAAGGATGAGATCAGTAGGACATGTAGCATGCATGTAAGAAAGGGGGATGCTACAGCATTTAGTTAGAACACCTACAGGAAAGGACTCTTTGAAGACCTATGCAAAATGTGATAATGATATTGAAATGGATCTCACAAAATAGGATGAGAGGGTGTGGACTGGATTCATCTAGCTTTGTACAGTGACCAGTGGCAGGAGCTTGTCAACATGGTAATGATCCTTCAGGTTCCATACAGTAAGGGGAATTTGCCTGGCTGTGGACTGATTAGGTCCGAAGAAGGACTGTGTTCCTGGGAGGTAGCTGAAATTATGAATATCTTTCTAAAAAAGTCATGCTTCAATTACATATTTATTTAGAAATAGAAGTATACATAAAGTTTGTGCATTTGTTCTAAGTGAAAACAACAGATCACTTAATTATTAAATTATTTCAAAAGAATGTAAAAAAAAATATTATAATCTATAATAATTAATATAAATCTATACAGTAACCATATTAGCAGGAACAAACAGACAACTGTTATGTCTAGATTCATTGCTCAAACTAGATTCCTCTGCTTCGGAAGGGTTGTTGCTGATTAATATGACAGTAATTCAGCACTGCTGCTCCACTGAATTATTGGGATAGCTTTTCACAACTTGATACTGCAATGTCAGAAGACACTAACAGCATATGTAGTAAGTCTTCCAAGGAATTTTGATTAACATTTTTTGTGAACAACCACCAGATCTTCTGCAATCCTTACTCATGCTTCTTAAGTGTGTTCAAATACCTGTCTTACTGGCAAGATTACTGGTTTTATTATTCCCAAACAATGAATCTGTGCCTATTTAGATGTACTGACTGTTGAAGCATCCATAATTTCATCAGAATGGGAGTTAGTATTGGCATATTTCATTTCCCACCTTGAAATGTACAAGCACTTCATAAGAAACATTAACAAACTGTTCCACTGTGTGATCTAATAATGTCTGCAGTTTGTTTTCTGCAGATTTCTCAGTGATTTTCAGGGTATCTTTCTGAGGGTGTTTACATTAAGCTTCCTCAAGCACATGATTATGGAGAATAAATAATTGCCTGCTGATATTTTGATTGAAACTGGATTTAAATATCTTGCTGCTTTCTTATGGAATACAAAGCCACAGTTTCTTCTCAGTTGTAAATAACAGGATCCAGGTTGGGTGATCAAAATGCCTTCTTGAACTTTGTTGTTCTTTGAGGGAAAAGCAAAATGTGACATCCCTTTTCCACGTCCAACAGAATCACCTTCTTCTTAATTTTTGTAAATGTACTTCTGTTAGAACACATAATTCTTTAATAGTCCTTGTACTCAGCCAAGACTTTTTTCAGTGATCACAAACAGAAGATGACTTTTCCAACATGATGCAGATTTCACTGCTGATTATGTCTGTAAACAACAATCCATCCACTAGCAATTTAGAATTTTTCAACAAAATTTGTTTCTTTTTCTGTGACTCAAACTGCGTCTTGTCAAAATGTTACTGTAAATCAATGCAGTGTTAATGTTTTCAGCACAGTTTTCAAGCTCACATAATATTTTAAAACACAGTGAGCACCTCTGTTATAGTTAGCCTATTTTCACCAGACATCAAATAGGACTTCTGCAGAAACTAAACACTTGCCTGGAGGAGGTAAAAAGAATAGCTGCCTGACAGTAAATACAGATTTCACGCAATCACTGCTTTGTTGGTTTACATTCTACAAAAAAAATTACCTTAAAAACAGTTGCACAATTTTTAAATTCTCTTAAAATACCCAATTTTAGAACCCAAGATCAAGTGGCACTACTGCCGCTGCCACCTCACAAATTCATGCCATGTTGTAATTAACAAGTGATGGAAGCTAAAAATGGCCTCTAATGGCATATTGTGCACAAAAACTTTGAGAAAATTGGTCACCACAGTTCCAGAGATTAAATAGGAGTATGGAGACATCATGATCAAGTAATCTCACATTTTTCCTCCAGGAAAGAAAGTAGTATAAAGATGAGGATTAAGTGTTAAAGACCAAGGCTCTAGACTGCAACTGAAATCCTGGCGAACAAATATAAAACACTGAAGTACAGTAATTATCATCAGTACAGACAAGTACAGTGTTGAAAGTGATAGTAAGATGTGAACATGTAAGGTTGGGCTATGGATATTACATAAATATTTGGTGATTTCTGTTGAGATTACTACCAGCAAAGAATTGCAGTATTTCTGTGTGTGTGTGTGTGTGTTTATATATATATATAATGCTGTGTTATTTGCAAACAAAAAGAGATTAATACAATATGACAGAAATTTACTTATGCTGATGAACAATTACTCACAAAACCATCCTTTATATGAACATAGCCATAACATAAATTTAATGGCTGAATACAAAAAGTTTACTAGACAGTTTTAAGTGTCAGTGCAAAAAAGCAATAATGTTAGCACAGACAATTTTGACAGTCATGTGACTGCACGAAACTGCACTTTCATCGATATTTTTACCAAATGATAACTATGGTAATGTGTCCTACATAGAAAAACAGGTGAAAATGAAAAATTAAATGATACAGTTATGTGACGTGCATCACTCTAGGTTCAAAACACCTCACCTATATTTGTAATGTCCTGAATTAATGTTTACTGTATTCTAAATTCTAGTTCTTTCATACCAGTCACTACATTTTTCATCATACACATGTGCCATTTTCAGGAGATTTATACATTGCATGCACAGTGATTCTACTTATGATTTGTTACTGTCATCCACTCATTTTATTAAAACTTTCTGTCCAGCACAACAGAATATAGTGTAAAAGTATAATTGGACTTTATTCATTGCCCTGTTTCCTTACACAAAAACTGCAATATTTAAAGAATGTAATAACTTTCCATCATCAATATATGTGTAATTCTTACACTGTTAGGCCAGTAGGAAGAGCTAATCTCATGCCCTCTGCCAGGAGGCCCAACACGAAAGGAATTTCTTCACATTGTTCCCACCTCAAGACAGACATAGCACACATTTCTGATGGTTTCTAAACACAGGAGTACAATGGCGTACAAAGTCCAGATACCTAGCTTTAAATGTTTTGTCATACCTTGTCAATTAACTTTAATCCAAGAGCTTAACCATTCCTTCCTTTTCTCGTATGTAACATTTAAATTGCCTTAACAACATTCTTCTAATATACTATACCGTTTATCTGCATGTTACATCAAGAATTAAAATATATTAGCCACTTTATGATTAAAGTGCAACTGAACTCTTGTACTAAAGATTCCTCAAAACTGAATGGCTGTTGGGATGTGCATCCACAACAGTACAGCAATTAAAATGCTGAAACTGTTCTATCCTGTAGATCAGTGGTTTGCAAACTGTGCCCCATGAAACAGTGGCATTCCACAAGCCAGACTGAGGTGTTCTGCTGGCAAGTCCATTAGAAAGGGGCTGAGTTCTAATGGACCCACCAGAGTGGTTCTTCCCTTCCCCGTTCCACTTTAAGACTGGCTGATCCAGCCTCTCAAATATTGTGGGTGTTGAGTCTTAGATGATGGGCAATGTCAAATATTTTAGTCACAGCCAAGGTCATATACCACTGTCATAATCCTTTATAGCTGATCTGCATGTAAGAAAAACTGTTCCATTTTCCAGTGATGGCACAGAGAAAATCAACTTTTCACATTCTGCAGGCAGCAGCACAATGTTCAAGTAATCCACAAAATGAAGATGTTTTGAAACTCTGCATTGCCCTAGCTTATCTATGTTGTACTAAAATGTGCAAATGTAGACATACGTAATATTTTCAATCATCAACCATTAATACTCTATAACCCAGACAGTGACAGTCATTATCTAGACAATGTATTATCTGTGCTTTAAGAATGAAAATGCTTCATTTTCATATTCATTCGTCTACCATCCACGCTGTATGGTATACGACACAAGAAGCATCCATCACTAAATAAATCCCAGTCTACAGTTACGTTAAAAATATTTTGGTGCATACTATCAGTACAGCATGCAAACAGAGGTTTGCATGCTGTACTGATAGAATTCTTGTGGGAATTTATGACTTTTGTCTCCCATCATAAAATTTATTTTTCTGGTTACCTCAAAGTGATCATACCACAGTTAAATGTAGGCATGCATATACATATGAACAGGTTCTAGGACATAAATCTTAAGACACCGCATGATGGTTGTGTGGGTGTGTGTGTGTGTTAAAGCCAGAGAAACAAAGGAGAGTAAAAAAAAGTCAGTACAAACAGTGAAATGACAAAAATTCCAAGTATTCTTGAATATGACGGCGTGTCAACTAGTAAACAGTTACTGACGTTTCGGAGGAATTTGCGGCCGCTGTCTTCAAGGTCTAAGTAGTCATATCACTCAAAACTTGCACGAACATGGCTGTAAAGAACCTCGAACCTCGCAAATACATATCAGCCTGAAAACTATGACGTGTGATCATAAATGATGTCTTCGTAACGTTCATGGTAAATTTAAATCTACCAAGCCGATCACATTCTAAATAAGCAAGGTTAAATACGGACAGTCATTCACCTTTAAAGCTTCTATTCTTTAGTTACTGAATTTACATGTCCAGGAAACAAACATAAAACAAGTAATTGCAATAATACAATATTTTTTATTAATATTAAATATGCATACTGGATACTGAACAGTAACAAAAATGCATACGATGACAAGTGTTTCAAGCAGCATAACCTTCTACTAGTCACGCCGTTCTACACAATCATAACATTAAGAGGGCCCCCAAGCAAGCACATTAAAGATATGCCCAACTGCGTGTCACATTCTCTTTAAATGTGTTTTCATTTAAATGAGTGAAATTATTTACCATACACTTGTGATCCAGCCGTACTGATAGGTATGTTCATTTCGTTAGTCTAATGTGCACTTATTATGAGACATCGAAATTTGCGAATATACGCCTACTTCGTCACCATTAGAAACAGATTACGACCAGCTGAGATGTCAACACGCGAAACATGGCGCACGCATTGAGCTGGGTGTTTCAAGATGGCTGGATTAGGATGTAACGTGCTAGGTTATTTACTGTCTCTCCGCGTGGCACCTAATGTCGTAAAGGAAAGGTAGATTATTTACCATACGCATACTAAAGCATTCAAATTTGCGCTAATCATGATTGGTTGCCATTGCGCTGTTGAAATAGAAATTACTAGCAGATGTATTATCCAAACTAACCACCAGAATATCTGCTCTGCACGCAACGTGTACCTGTTGCAGTGGATACGCACACGTAAAGCGTAGGAGGATAGAGTGTATAAATTGTCACAAACTGTTGTATTTTTGTGTGTGACTGTGTTTCTACGAAAGGCCGCAATATATCTGGATTGAGTGTATTAGTGTAATGATTAGGTTACGGGCAAGAGAGGTTTTTTGTTTTCGGGACTTAAACCAGCTTCCGGACTCACGCATCCTCATTTAATGGGTACCGGCGCCTTTTCCCCCGGGGTAGAGGGGTCGGAGCATGAAGCTGACCACTTATCTCCACTTAGTGCTGAGACTAAGAATGAGTAGATCTGTACCTTCTCACCTGTCCCTCGTCCTTCATTGTGATTGAAGGAACAACTGTACAAAAGTCCGAATTGCAGCGATTTTGAATATTGGGCATGATCACTTTCTTCATGTCATCTGGACAGTAATGTAACAAAATTTAATGTACAAAGTAGTACAGTGTAATCAAAATTGAGAGTAAAGTGAAGAATCAATGACAGCCCCAATCACCATGAAACATTCCACCTGTATGTTCTTTGTGGATGTTAATATGTTTAATAGATCAGTTGGTAACTGTACCTTATGCATATAATAAAGGAAAACTAAACTACAATAATACAGTGCAGTAAGCTACTTACAGATGAACAGAAAATGCTCATGACTAAGGAAAGGAGTATTGTATCATTCTCATTTTGTGGATCCTTACAGAATTACAAAATTAAGTGCTGTAATGTGATTTGATGTACTGATTACATCAGCTGACTTATTTAGAATATGAGGATTTCAGTCTTCTAGTATGTCAGGCTGCATTTTTTGGTGAGTTTGTTTAAAATGTCAAAAACCACTTACCCATTGACACAGTGTCACATCCCAGAAGACAAGAATTTTAAACTGCACTGTCATGAAAACCAAAATACATATTTGGAATGTGTTGGGATAAAACTTCATTAACATTTCTGTAGGTTAAAATTTTTCTTATAAATTTCCTGTTCAGAATGATTTGAAACTGGGAAGTGCTATATTGCAGTTACTTTCAATTCACTTTGGAAATGGAACTGAATGAAGTACCTCTGCTACTGGTTAAACCAATGGTGAGATCTGAGATTTACACAGTGGTGAAAATTAAGACTGGTGTTCTCTGTTGTGCCACTGTGTAATTCAGTAGGTGTTTGCCAATGTTGCAATGAAGCCTGCTGGAAGCATGTTCCTCCAACACTGTGAGAGATGCAATTTTTTTAAAATTTTTATTGCCTGCAGAAATATTCTATGAAGAAGAACATACTTGGTGTTAGAAACCAAGAAACATTGTGACATAAGAGGAGACACAGATGAAACTAAATTTATTTTTGTTGATCATACCAGAACGCAGAACAGTATTATAATGGAATTAATAATACATTAAATTGTTTGAATATTTGTAATAACTATAAAATATGGTGCTGCCTATATGATCTTCAGTCAGGTTTAGCTCTTAGTTGCTGCTACTTGTTAGCTTGTTTTAGAGCTGTTTTTTTAAGTGAAAATATTAAAGGAACATGATGAAGGGTTATTAGTTGTGTGTCTGTCCTGAGTCCTATATAAAAACATAATGAATTATACATGTATTTTGTCTTCTGTTTCATATGGTTGTGAAATGTGTTGGATGAATGGGAGACTGGGGGTGTTCAGATTTCCAGACTTTCAGACTGGAGAAGTAAAAAATAAATAGTAGGAGAATACTATGTAATGATGCTTCTCAAACTTGTACTCATCACTAAAAACTGTTAGAGAAGTCAAAGTGAGAAGGATGAGATAAATGAGACATGTAGAAATGCATGTAGAATTTTTGTAGACAAACCTTTGTTTGGATTGCCTGTACATAGGCAGGAAGTAGCATTAAACTGGATTTCAGAAACTTAGATTGTAAAGATATGGCCTTGTTTAGAATAGGAACTATTGATAGGCCATGTAAGTAATGATGAGTCTTTGATTCCTATGGAAATGGGGAGTTTTATGACTAGCTGTAAAATTACTGTGGGAAGACATTGTACTCTGATAGGATTGCAGTGAAAATAACATATAGCCTGATAATATATCACTCCGTACAGGTAGCAGGATCACTTCTGCATTGGCCTGAAGTTTCACTTGTGGTGTGTCTATGAGTTACCATTCCCAAAGCTGTTTTTTGGATTTCCAGTATACACAAGTCGCTATTCGTTTCCAGCCAAGTTAATTTCTGTAGGTTAGAAAGGTCATATTGAGTCTGATAACTATATGAAGAAACTAAACCAACAATTAGATATGTTTCACACTTCCTCAGTCCTGTTGATCCGAGTTGTGAAACTATTTCCAGTCAATTGCCTGTATTTGCAATTTGGTATTCTACACTGGCCGTGATTGTGTCTGTGACTACCGATCGCAGATACCATCCATATCATGAAGCCATTACAGACAGCATGAACATCAGATATCTATATGTTTTTAGTTGGTCAGGAACTACAGTCAACTAAAAATCATAAAACTAACTATTCTCCTACTTTCTGTTTAGTGTCTGTTGCCTTTTCCAACAACAAGTAAGAGGAGCGAAACATTTGAACTACCCGAGACTTCGAAATCCCATCTGGTTTGTGAGGAAAGAGAGGACAGTAAGTCTGGCTGATAGTGCATATTTAAATATAACATATGTGGTCAAACAGGTTGCAAATGAAAGAGATATTTTTAAATGTGTATTTGTTCATGCTTACAGAAATATGAAGAACACTTGACACCAGAAAATAAGTCTTTCATCAAAGAAGTTATTCATGATAAATATGGCCCACCAGCAATAATTGGAGGTGTCAATACCTACCAACAGAGCCCACTTAAACTTCAACCGATGGAGCGAGGTTCTTGGTTTCCTGGTTGCAGAAGAACAGGTGTAATTGCCCGTAAGATAGGCATATATCCAATGTGGCTTAAAGATGGTACCAGAGTTCTCACAACCTTACTACATGTGAGTTTTATACATCAGCCATTTCATTACCCTAGTACAAAAAATTAACAACTCTAAAAATAATTATACCAATGATGACAACAAATCTGTAATACTACTCAAACACATCTTTGTTCTCAGCTTTGCAATGTTGTACACTGTTACATGTCACAGAACTTGGTGTGCTGAGTTCAGCAATGAAAATAATTCAGAAATAAGCTTCCATATTTAAATGCACGCAGATTCAGTACTGGTGGCTGTATGTACTGTGTGCTTCATATGGTAAATCTGTAGATTGAATTCTAGGAGCAGCTATCACAGTGAAGGCTTTTGTGTCTTTTTCTTCATTGTTAGAGCGTGATCATATCACATAATAGGCCAATAATTATTTGCTGTGATTACAGTAGTAATTCCGACAAATGTGGGTGTGGAATGTTTCTTTCTCTAATGAAGTATCACCATATAGTTTTCACTGTCTCTGCTGTATATAAATCCTGGGCAACACAATGTAAATAAACACATTTATTCCTGCATATGTGACTATATTTGACAATACCATGTTTCGTGTACTGGATTCTTCCTCCTCTTACATCTTTTCCATTCATAATCATACTTCAGTGCTATAGAATTTATTGACTCAGTAAAATATTAAATAAATCAAGAAATAAAAAATGTTGCTCTGATCAATTCCCTGGGAAGGCTGGAGCTGTATCACGTAGGTAGCCTGCATCTATTGGGAATTTACAGCCCATATGCTCCCAGTAGTTAACTTTCCTTACAGTTCATAGGGGAGTCTTGAAAGTGCTGAATTTTGGCTTCTCAGTAAGCCTCACTCCTTCTGAAAATATGAGCAACTTTTTTGAATACATCTTTCAGCTGCTGCAGCAAATTTGGATTTCTTCACGCATTCAGCAAATGCTGGATGTATTGTAAAATGTATCTCATGTGTATTTTCTTTTGATGAAGAATGTATATGATGAGTATTAATTTTTTAATATATTTTTATATTTTGCTTCATTTTTCCAGAGTATATAGAAAGTACTAGTGAAATTTGTTCCTTTTTTGTTGCCAGTTTTTATTATACATTAACATTAATGGTTGTGAGCCATATGTATGGCAGAGTGAGCTGGGTTCATGCTAAGTTTTTTATATTTAAGGTTGTGGATAATCATGTTATCCGTTACATCCCACCAGAAGAATTTCATCCTCCACGAACATCCATAAGGAATCCCAAATCTAAACGACAGCTTGGGTGTTTACTTGTTGGTGCTGAAAGTGCAGACCCACAAACAGTATGTACATATTATAAGTTTGTTATGTATAATCTTAGAGTGTGCCATCCCTGTTGTGTTAGGTCAATAATACATAGCTGTAGTGTGTACGTATTCATATATACATACAGTCATGAACACAACAATATTACAATTAGTAGCAATATATAAGATACAGCTACATGTTTCGGCCCTGTATGTAGGCCATCTTCATCTGATGATGGCCTACATACAGGGCTGAAACATGTAGTTGTATCTTATATATTGCTACTAATTGTAATATTGTTGTGTTTGTGACTGTATGTATATATAGATATATACATGCTACAGCTTTGTATTGTTCTGTATAAATTAATTTATTTTATATAAATTACAGTTTTAACTAGAAGGAACTTCATACAGTAAGTGTGATATGTACTAGGGTGGAAAGGAATTATTCATTATATCACATATTCTTCTCTGGCCTGGTTTGCTGTGATCCCATCAGGATAACTCTGAATCCTTCTGAGAGCCAGTCTAAGTAGTAACTAACAGGAGGTACACATTGAAAGCCAGTTGCAATGACCCTGCCTAAAAAGTTTTCCCACTTAGATAGAATAATTTAATTCCAAAATTTTCCCATGTGATTAACCTATATGTTGCCTGTTTAATGTACTTCCTTTTCAAAAGGGTTTCCTGTCTAAGATGCACAGAAACTTCATGACATAACAAATTTTTCACATGTTTAATATGTTGTCATATCAAAATCTTGAACAGTTTTCCATTTGTTAAATTTTTTACCAACTTACAGTAAAGAAACAACACTCTCAGGCCATAAAGATTTATCCTAAAGTTATTTACACCATAGATCAGAGGAAAAGATAAAAACTCACAGTCAGTTAGTAGAAATGTGTAGCAGGAAGTTATGTCACATTTCATCTGTTTTCATACATTCATGTCACACAGTGTGACACATCATCATTGTCTGTGTGTAATTTTTTATGTCAATCAGCATGGGTTTAAAGTAGTGTTGTGACTAGGTGTTTTAACTTTCCATTCCTGTGAAGTAGCCAGTGTGCAAAATTTATACACCTTGTGTTAAGTTCATATTGTTTGTGTGTGTGCAATCTGCACAGCCATTAATTATTGAACATCTTGTCAGCATAGCTCCTACATCAAAAGCCAGCATAAAACATATAAGATGCTCTCATTTCAAGAAATATTGGACATTATAAACACAGTGAATGCTATTCAGCATTTTCCTCCCAAGAAAATGTTTTAAGGACTTGGCATTCCTGTGTCCATTTAAAGTATGAGGCACTGTAGTCAGTGTGTAAGTGAATGGCTGATAATAGTAAGGTAGAATCAGTATTTATGGTATAGTGCCACCAGAAATGGGTTTAAAATATGTACTCCGTCTGTCACAACTATCTTTTTATTTTATTGTTTTAAGTGTCAGCAACTAGTTTTGGCCTGACTAGGCCATTATTTATAAAAACTTAAAAATGCTGGTGCATATAACTCATCAATATCATGGGATCCCATACACAATCATTATTGTTCTTTATAGTTGATACCATTTATAGTTGTGTTATTTGTAGTAAGTTTTTGAATTCTGTGTTATGAGTACTATACCCGTATTGCTAAAGTACTTGTTGATTGACCACATAACTTTAAAATTGTAAATAGTTCTAAAGATGTACAGTATAAAATGTATTATAAAGATTTTAAGTATAACTTATATATGTAGTCACATTAGTAAAATTGGTGACATTATAAAATTGTTGTATGGATTTTGTCTTCAGCTACTCTACACTAGGTTTAAATTCTGTATATTCTGGTAAAATTGAATACTGGAGTTGTATGTTGTTATACTCTCAGTTTTATTATTTGAGAGCTGGATGTTACATTGTGTTATTTTGGCAGTGTATTAAACAAATCAAAATTGTATTGCGGAAGAAATTAAGAGCAGATTGAGGTCAGGAAATGCTTGCTATAATTCGGTGCAGAACCTTTTGTCTTCCAGGTTGCTATCCAAAAATTTAAAGATCAAGATATATAGAACTGTAATTTTGCCTGTTGTTTTGTATGGGTGTGAAGCTTGGTCGCTGATATTGCGGGAGGAAAGGAAGCTGAGGGTGTTTGAGAACATGGTTTTGAGGAGAATATTTGGACCTAGGAGGGACGAGGTAGCGGGGGAATGGAGGAGATTGCATAATGAGGAGCTAAATGATTTGTACTCCTCACCCAATATTGTGCGGGTGATAAAATCGAGAAGAATGAGATGGGCTGGGCATGTGGCA
>Ga0136643_10001277_pt1 | contig 30336 bp, 20 predicted proteins | sample TergutLab28metaG_FD_96883 | JGI IMG/M metagenome (GOLD analysis project Ga0136643, IMG submission 96883) | Labiotermes labralis P1 segment gut microbial communities from Petit-Saut dam, French Guiana - Lab288 P1 (version 3) (version 3) | ecosystem: Host-associated > Arthropoda: Insects >... | reverse complement strand
TGAATTGTTACTGCAGCACACAATTGCTATTGTTACTGCAGAACCACAGTTACTGCAGCACACAATTGCTGTTGTTACTGCAGTACCCCAGTTACTGCTGCACACAATTGCAGTTGTTACTGTAGTACCACGGTTACTGCAGCACGCAATTGATGATGTTACTACAGTACCACAGTTACTGCAGCACACATTTGCTGTTGTTACTGCAGTACCGCAGTTACTGCAGCACACAATTGCTATTGTTACTACAGTACAGTAGTTACTGCAGCACAAATTGCTGTTGTTACTGCAGTATCACAGTTACTGCAGCACACAATTGCTTGGTTACTGCAGTACCACAGTTACTGCAGCAAACAATTGCTGTTGTTACTGCAGTACCGCAGTTACTTCAGTGACTGCAGCACACAATTGCTATTGTTACTACAGTACAGCAGTTACTGCAGCACAAATTGCTGTTGTTACTGCAGTACCCCAGTTACTGCAGCACACAATTGCTGTTGTTACTGCAGTACCACGGTTACTGCAGCACACAATTGCTGTTGTTACTGCAGTACCGCCGTTACTGCAGCACACAATTGCTGTTGTTACTGCGGTACCACCGTTACTGCAGCACACAATTGCTGTTGTTACTGCAGTACCGCAGTTACTGCAGCAGACAATTGATGTTGTTACTGCAGTACCGCAGTTACCTCAGCACCAAATTGCTACTGTTTATGACACTGACTAATGCAGTTTTATATCTTTTAAGTGTTGTATCAAGTAAAAGGCTGATGGTGACCTTCAGGGTCGAAAAATGTTGCTGCAATAAAAATTACCAAGATGAAGTTGTGTTAACGGTTTTTACCTAGTAACTAAATTACACAAAGGTTCGCTTCCTTGTTGTTGGTGTTGATAACTGTTTGATTGTCGGCCTACGTCCTAGGCGTATAGTGACATCAGACTCAACCACTGCGTGCTCCGAAAGTGACATTTCTAACAAATATATCTTCGATTTCTCTAAGTGGCCAAGCTGCTTTACCAATCTTTCCTACAAGACTTGCACTGGTTAACCTTAACTAAAACCCTTTTGCACTAAAAGTCCTATGTGCAGCTGGTACAAAGTGTGGTCGGTACAGACCAGGGTAGGGGCTGGACGGTCCGGGGCTCAAATTCCGGCAAGAACAAGAAATTTTCTATTCTCCAAAACATTCAATACGGTTGTGGGGCCCACCCAGAAACTAATTTGGTAGGGAAGGGGTTCTTTCCCATGGGTAAAGAGGCCGGAGCGTAAAGTTGGCTACTCACCTTCATCTAGCGTTGAGGTTAGGAAAATTTAATGCTATATCTCTGCTCCCCCTACATTCCTTCATGGCGGGATAGAGACCTTCTTTTAAAAAACGCCTTCAGCGTGATACCTGGATATGTCACGGACGGCTTTTGGTCAAAAGCTGCGGTAAGTAGCAGGTCCAGTAATGTTAAAAAGCAAATTTTGTGTTGTTCCAATCGTAACGTCCAAGTGGCCTGATTTCATTGGACGAATACAGTAAGTCACAACTACACAGAAAAAGATGAAGCGTGATAAATTATGGAGTGAAGACACAGATGCACGGATAAACTGCTGCCCTTCCAGTTTTCTGGAACTTTTATTTTATAATATTTCCATGTGACATTTATTAAGGGTCCCTTGCCTGGAATTTGAACCCGACACGAGAGATTAGGCAGAGGAGTAAAACACATTCCAGCAAGAACATTTTTTTATTCATCACCAAAACGTGTTAATTTTGGAAAGTTATTTCAAACGCACGTAACGTGGGGTGGAGGGGCCACCCCTCCACCCCACGTTACGTACGTCGTTGTGGCTATTCCGATACCTGACCCTGAGAATGGCTTGTTTGAGCAATGTAAGCAGGGAAGCTCACCTTCCTCTGCTGCTAGCAGGACGGTTTATTGACTATCAGGATAATCTCTCACTCACACATTTCCGCAAACTGGACTGTCCACAGCAGGTGACACTTTCTGTGGTGCGTTCGCAATGAACGTTACAAAATACGCAATGTGCGTGTCAAATGAACGAATTGTAATCAAATGCGATATTAGAGATTTTTACTAAGATTTATCGGCACGTTAAAATTTTAATAAAATTGGATAAACACAACGGACACTTCACATGAAGACACACATACGTTCCTCAGTGGATCTCGATCGTAACTCCTTAAATATCGGAAACCACAATTTTTTTTTCGGACAGAAGCTGTAGATCAAAACGAAACTAATTTTGTGCCCGGTACATTCTACTGTGTGTCTTGAGGTTTTCTAAATAGTAAATGTTTTAAAAACTAAGTTTAACCGGAATTACAAATATATTTCTGTCCGTAGCGCGCAGTAAACACACTCCGTCTCGGTTACAAAAAACAGTCAGTTAATGCTGTATAGGGAAATAATCGCTGTTTGTTCTGTGATGCAATCAAAACACATAAACACCCTGTGTGGGCAGAACGTAGCATGTTAGAGCTGATGTTAGACAAAGTAACCAATATGCCTTAAAGGTTAAACAAAGTGATCGTCATGCTCCCATAACTCTAGAAACCTAAACGCTCGTCCTCTCATTTCTTTAAACTTTTTACAAGGAAGCATCCAACGTACTGATGCGGCCATTCAAACTGCACAGCCAAAAACTAAGTAAACCCGCCACATTCGTTACGCTACGCTACGTACACTGTATTACGTACAGGCTACGTCATACGTACGGCTGAGGAACTACGTCGGTATCGCACCACGAAGTGACGGTGTTTATACAAGAAAACTGTTGCTTTATTTTATACATTTACTTTTGGAAGTAAACTGTAAATCAGTTGTGACAATTAGGCTTAGGGTTGTGTCAACAGTCGATAATTCGCCGAGTCCCGATTATTTTTGTACCACAAAATCCGCTGTGTGTCAATAGACCAAACGGCGCGGCGCGGCACAGCGCGCTGCGCCGCGCCGCGCCATACCCCACAACAAATTACGTGCAGGAGTAAGAGGATGTTTCATCGCCTTAACTTTGGTGTGTTGCCGTACAGATGAATATCGGCCAGACACCGAGTCTAATGTTACTTTGTAAGATAGAAGGACGCCAGAGACGTTATTTCTGGTTCAAGCGGAGCATCGAGATGCACACACACATACGTGCGCGCGGGCGGTGTGTGTGTGTGTGTGTGTGTGTGTGTGTGTGTGTGTGCTCGTACATTCCAGATGCTGCATGTCTGTTTACATTGTCTGTGTTTCAACATAACTCATTCGTTCTACTGTCGTTGTTCGCCCGAACTACCAATGATCCTAGTGAGTAAATGGCCATGAAAATTTCGAAACTTTTGACATTTCTCTTCTCTGGCTACCGTTTCCACATATACTATTAGACATTACGGCACTTGAGTGGCATTACGCTGTGGAACGTGTGACGATCGGCAAAGATGCAGACAACAAACCGATTAAACCATCGGTACTTGTGGTTACAGTTTATTGCTGCCATCTCTTGCCCCTGATTATAGCAATAACCAGTGATTCATATTCCTTCGTAACACTCAAGATTAATCACAAACAGTGTTCTCTTACACACAGCAGCTCACAAGTCAGTTAACCGGTGAGTTCAAAATATTCAATTTACAAAAGCCGTTCGAAATGAAATCTTCCACGTGCAGTGATAAATCGCGTCGTTGTGACAAACAGCAAACAGCATAATGAGAAGATTCGTGGTTTTATTCTGTCCCAAGTGTTTTTTATGAAATGTGTTCAAAAAACACACAAGGGACTTCTCTTTGTACAAGCATATTCATGGAATATAGAGATGACTCGTAAAAGTAAAGGTAAAGGTAAAGTTTACCCTAAAATGAGCCATGAAGGCCCAGAGGGGAAAGCAGAGGTATAGCTCTAATCTTTCTTTAACCTCGGCATTAGATGGAGGTTGGTAGCCAACGCCACGCCCCGGCTCCTTTAGCCCCGGAAAAGACCCGGTACCCCTGGAATAGGAGGCTGGGTGAGTCCGAGGGTCGGTTTGGAAGGCGCAGAAAATCTCGCCCCACTGGAATTCGATCCCCGGACCGTCCAGCCTGTTGTATAATTATCTGAACACACTCAAATGTAGGCAAAACATTACGGTCGTGATTTAACAACTACACAGAAAACGGCTGTCCACAACCAAACACCGATCATTGTAATCCTTAAATCACGTTGTCACTTGCGCAGCCCTTACTATCAACTGTTAGAAATTGCGCACTACACACCAGCGTCCTTTGATGTGTATCATACCGACAGCAAACAGCATTAACAGGTTGGCCTTTGTAAAAGGCGCAGCGAGTTTATTGTGAGGTAGGATCTACATAACTCCATCCAGAAGAGTCCTTCCTGAGAAGCTAACATTTCCTCAGCTAGTCAACTAATTCCCCTGCATTTTATAGAATTCATTATCATGTCCCTTTTCTGAGCCAAACCAATCCAGTCCAAGGCCTTCTATCCTATTTAAGATCCACTTGAGTATTATCCCCCATCTACGCCTGGGTCTTCGAAGTGGCCTGTCTCCTTCAGGTTTCTCCACCAAAATCCTGTATGCATTTCTGTTCTCTCCCATACGTGCCACATACCCCATCCTTCGCATCTGACTTGATGTATTCACCCTGGTGAGCAGTACAAAGCATGAGGTTCCTCATTATATTTTTTTTTCAGTCTACTGGCACTTCCACACCCTCGTGTCCAAGTATACCCTTCATATCCTTTTCTCGAACACCCTCGACCTCTGTTTCTCTCTTAATGCGGCACACCAAGTTTCAATGCCATATAAAACAACAGGCAAAATAATAGTTTTGTATATTTTAAGCTTTAGGTTTTTGGACAGCAAACGAGAAGGCAAAAGATTCTGGCCAGAAAGGTACAAGGCATTACCGGAATGTAATCTGCTGATAACAACTTTCTATCCGGTACTGTTGTTCCCAATTGTGTAAGCTGTGTCCTGCAGTCTGTTCATGACGCACAACAGACGCACATGTGTGCTCAGTTTTCTCAGCATGCACTCCTAGTCCAAGCCCTCTACTAGCGCCTAATAAAGCTTCTGTGTTTTATTTTTTATATTAATATTTTTCCCCAGTAAATTACCACCATCAGCTGGTGTGTTCCGTTCAATCTGGATGTCTCCTGATTTACCTGAACCCTCCTCCTGGCATCCCCTAAAGCAGTGTTTAAAATTTTATGGCGAAAATGCGTCTCCTTTTGCAGACCATTACGAATGGGAAATGTATCAGGCGAACTTTTAAACACGACACAGAAATCAAATGAATCTATAAATGTTGCTTTGACGACTTCGGGCTTCTCGAGTCTTCGGAAGCGTTGGAGGGAAAAGTTCTTTAATTTCAGTAGGAATTTGACGTTCAGGTGACCGTGCATCGTGATAAATTCTTATAATAAAACCAACTAGATGCACTAATTTCTCAACCAGTTCCGACCTGATCTTGCTCGCAAGCGGTCAGCAAACCTGTATGACATATACCATTGCTGTGTGTACAGTGAAAATTCCTGATGATGGACAGAGGAACTGTCCGAAACATGGAGTGTTTTATTCCAAAAATGAAATTGAGAAATTAGTGCATCTAGTTCGTTTTGTTATAAGAATTCAGTAGGAATTTTATCTCAGTGACGCTGTTGGTGGGAATGAGAGGGGCATCAAATGATGTGGAGTGCTAGAGTGACGCCGGTGTCTGTGAACAATGGCGACTGTAAGCACTGTGCTACACTGCCGGCGCATAAAAAGCTTCTATCTATTGTAGATAAAGGAACTTGGGAGGTTTTAAAGTCAGTCACCTCGAGTTCAGTTAGGGAACATTACTGCCTAGCCTAGCCTATTCAGCGTGCACTGTTATCATTTAACAGGCAGAATGCACTTTTCCCCCCATCACTTTTACTGGGCGTTCAAATTAATACATTTCATATCTTTACTGGCCATACACAATTGCGGCTTTGATGGTGTTAAGATATCTGCCTGTCTGTGTCAGTACTGCAGCAAGAGGTCGGTGATGACCTTCCACGGTGCTTCGAGTTGTACTACGGGGGTAACAAAATGAGAAAGTAGGTCTAAGCATTCGAATGTTTGCATCTTCATTCCGTCACATATCTGGTGCAGTTTGAACTGTGAACATTCTATGTAAGAGGTTCGGCAAGAAGTGTTACCAACCACTCAATCGCACTCTCTCCGCGCATTTCCTGCTACACGTTGTACCACATTAACAAAATGGAACCAGTAGATCGCCACAAAGCCTGCTTGCTCGTTCAGTGCTCGCCATATAGTTGTGCCTGCAGATCATAATAACGTCTAACTTCGCATCAGCTGACCGTGTGTTTCTACAGTCTGAACTACCCGGCACACGAACCGCATCCACGCAGCACCACATTATTTGAAGAATCCATTATTTCTTTGGCCTCAGTGGCTCTGTACTGGTGTTGTACTTATTTCTTAAATGGCGCGATTTTCCGGAAAAATGTATTTGACGTAAAGTGTGTGTTCTGGTTTGTCTAGGTAAATGATTTTAGCTCAAGTCAGCACCGTCACACTGCCTTTCACTTCGTTACAACGTACGGTACAGTCTGTGTGATCCGAAATGAAAAATAAATAACCTAAAAGCAAACCATAAAGAAATGCCGCAACATCACTGCACCACTGTGGGGAGCCGGCACGGCTTGGTGAATTTAGTTGACATTAAGGCTCCTTTTCCACGAGCGAGTTTTAGCAGCGCTGCTCGCTCATGGCAGCGCTGCTAAAAATCGGAACAGCTGTTTCCACGAACGGCACTGCCTTTCGCTGCTGCCGTCCCCCCCACCATCGGTCTCCACCCAGCAGCGCGGCACAATAGCGCCGCTGCCAGCCGCGGGGATACGCTGGACCCTGTCCCGGCGGCCGGCAACGTTAGCAGCGCTATGACCTTGACAGCAGCGCTGCGGAAATGGCAGCGCACGCACGTGGATATACGTCCATTTGAACCAGGACATCTCTGGCAGCGCTCCTAACCGCTCGTGGAAAAGGAGCCTAAGAGTTTTCTTGGCACAAACCACAGCAGCGAAGGCGGGTGAACAAAAAGATTCGCGAACGTGAAATTGATACCGCGAGGATTGGTCAACGAGCACGTGATCACACCCGTGGCCACGGCTCACGTGCAAACACTCGCCTGCGTTCCTGCGTTACAGTAAAACAGCCACACATCAAAAGATGCCAAACGTCACAATCAAATGGCACTGGATTCAAATATCAGCCCGAAGACTGACTAATATGATTCGGATTTTCGTGGTTTTCCGCAGTCCATGCAGGCAACTGTTGGAATCCTCTAGCCTGCCTGTACGTTATCTCGGCATATTTCGTGCTGCAGAGGTTTAACATTATTTGAATGACGTCAGCGAGCGAAGACGCATATATCTGTAAACGGAACTAAATCAAATCCTCCATAAACACTCCGGATAACCACATGTACAGCGAAGCTCATGTGGCACTACATCAGAAAGACACGTGGCATAGAAACCTGTCATTGCGTTCATCCGGCTGCTTTTACTGAGAATATACGTGAATTCGGGGACCTACAAAAGCAGCGGACGTTTCTTCGTTGCATCAGGCTCCCAACCTGGCACAACAAAAGTTTAAAACTGATGCAGACAATGTTTAATGTAATCTGATGACGGCATGTTACACAGTCCGTGTTGCCGGGATTCTTGACTGTGTTCACATCTGCAGGATTTTCGTTTTATGACGCCGCTTAAGCCCGACATAAGGCCTTTTGGCTTTTAGAAGCACGTTTGCAGGTTCTTAGTTTGAAAATCCTTAGTATTCCTACGACGAAGCGTTATGTAAGCTGGAAATGTTTCCGTCCTCAAGTGAAAGAATGGACAGGCAGTCATTCGTTTGGGTCTGATCTCAATCACTACATAGGCCCACACTGCATACGTATGACTTCATATAAGATATACACAACAGACTTATTCTCTTAACACCCATATGTTACCTAAAAGCTTTTCTTGACGTGGTTCGTGCGACAGCCTTATGCCTGACATTCCCCGACTTAAGAAGTTTTAAGTTTCTCAATTTTAAACAAGTAATAAACTGACACAATAACATCTTTGAAAAGCGCGCCGGATTTTGTCTTGCACGAATAAAAGCACAGTGGGACGAAGGTGGTAGGAGAATACTGCTGGGTGATGACACAGATGGTAGGGCGGTCATGCAATGGCCGATCAGGTTTCGGTGTGTTGAAATTGGATGTCCAATGTGTGTTTGCCTACACATACAGTTGGCCTTACATACTTAATGCAAACTTGCGCACGGTTCAGCTGGAGCCAGACCTGCCAGTGTCTTCACAACGAGTGCTGTGTTCTGGAATGTGCAACCGTGCAGTCTGGTAGGTAACTACCGACGTTTCGAAGGAAACCGCTTTTTCTCTCACGAAGATAGAGGCAGCATGTTCCGCCGAAATGGTGGCAACTACCTACCAGACTGCACGACATCATATCTTCGTAACGTGATACCGCTTTGCCTATTGGTGACGGAGTCTACAGTACGTTGTAAGCCCGATCTCCACACCCCCATAAATATTCACAACTTGGTGTATGCGCACCGAGACGAAGTTTCTTTTGCCTTGTAATGTCACCACCCACTGACCAGGTAAAACCGCACTGTTGTGACATTGCTTCTGGAAGCTTCCGAATTTCCCTGGTGCCGCTGCTTCTCAGTCGAGCAGTGGAATATTCCACTCGCCAATACAAAGCCCACCCCCTTCACGCCTGGCGTAGACACGTGTTCCCCATTGCCCACCTCTGCAAGTTACAGGGTGAAGGAAGATGGGGGCAAAGAACAGGGCGCATGCTCAGACTGAGCACTCTCGGAGTAACTGGAGAGGCAATACGGGCTACTGCAAATGAAAGTAAAGCAGGATATAAGGCAAGGTTTAGGATTTATGTGCTGTAGGATGTGACGCCGTGTTGTCTGGTATGTGGGCTGATGTAGGAAAGATCGTCCACCATCAGAGCATATGGCCAACCATAACGTTGGCACACTTCCATCAGACTACAGGTCACATCCCTGAAGACGCCGCGCAACAACCAATTCAATCGTAAAGGTATTCAGCACCTCGCCGTGAATATGGATGGAAGAATGGAGGTGTACCTCCACGCATTCTTGCCGACCTTTCGGATTCAAATTGTAAAGTTCTGACTTCTGATCAGGAGGTTCCCGGTTAGAGTCTGGGTCCCTACATTACAGGCTCAGAATATCCAAATATACAGCGCATCTACAGTGCAGTCCCGATATTCATGATTTAATTTGGGCCGACAGAACCGCCACAAACATCGGAATTCATATTAAATGTAAAATGCTCTTTAGTTCCAAGAACTGGGCGAAATACCATTACTAAAAATATAAACTAGCCTCATAAACATTAAAAGCATGATGGTTTATTTTAATAAGATACAAGCCTTTTGACAGCACAAAATACATTAAATGAGTAAAAGCGCAGCCCCATTTCGTACAGCACACAAGCGATCACGCTCACTGATTAAAACAGAGAGCTTGCCTGAGCTGACAGTGGTCTTCACAATTGCAGAGAAGTGCGAGAAGCCGACTCGCCAGTGACGTAATCCATCCCGATTCGTCGAAGCAATGATATTAAAATAATAACGAAAGGTCAAAATATCGAACACCGAGATTGTCGCATAACAGTTAACTAAGAGTGTTTGTGTACTTTCCCGAAGGGGAGTAATGGAGAAAATGTGGAAGAAATTTTCAGATAACTTTTCTTGGAAGTACAGTCCTTTCCAAAGCAACGATTTACAGAATAATGGTAAAGTTTCGTGTAACTGTATCAGTTTGAGCCCCACAGAACACTTGAACATGACACAGTAGCCGCGACAAAATGTGACGCTATTGGTTGGTGCTCCATTAGTTGCAGATCGAGTGTCATGACGTGGCATGTGACGCAGTTCAGTCCACTTTGCAACAAAACTGTTACAGCTACAATCATAGCACACGACGGCACGAGAGGCATACAAAATTCGATACTACAGACAATTTGAGGAATGTGAGGAATCTGTGTATAATGGTCTTTTGGAAGCAGCGCAATGTGCTACTGTGTTGCAGCGTGGTTTGTACTGAGCAGGGACGTCACAAAACGGCGCTGGTGCGCAGCGTCACAGCGCCATGTCAGATTATGGCCAGCTCGATCGTTCTGACAAAATGGTGCATTCCGAACGTCTCGTCAGAGCACATTTGTGGACCTCTTTTCATACACTAACTCCAGGCAGCTGTCCTTGAGAAGCTAACAGTCCCTCGCCTAACCAAGAAATTCCCCACCTTTTATGTAACCGGCATGTTCGTTACCGTGTACACAACAATCTGCCATCTCCCCTGCCATGAACCAGATTAATTCAGGCACCGCCCTCCTGTCGCATTCCTTGAAGGTACATTTTCATCATCCCATACACAGCCCAGGCCTTCCAAGTGGCCTGCTGCCATCAGGTTTCCCCACGAGAATGCCGTATTTCCTTCGTTTCTCCCACATGCGTGCCACATGCCCCGCCCATCACATGCTCATTGATTTCATCACCATAATAACATTCGGTGAGCAGTAAAAATCATGAAGCTTCTCATTATGTAGTTCTCTTCGTTCTCCTGTTACTCCTCCCTCTTAGTCTTTGCTCTCCTACTCAACACCCTGTTCTCGGACATCCTCAGTCGATGTTCTTCCGTCCCTGTGACAAACCAAGTTTCACACCCATATAAAATAACACCTTAACACTCTGCACACACAGAACTTTCAACTCCCTTCTTATAGAGCTGCCTGCCAATAATCTGACGATTTACTGGTGTTCTGAACACATATTTAAAACTGGCATCTATTATATTTCCTTCATTACTGCAGCAGACCTATAAATCACAGCCAGCTAACAATACTACTGCCGTAAGACGTTATTCTGAAGTAATGTTAAGTATGTCTGTGATTAGTAAAGGCACAATGCAAGAGGGGACAAGTTCGGCACCGTCACACAGAAACTGCGCAGGAGGAACTACGGGAAGAGGGCAGCTTGGTCACTAAATGACCCACATAAAGGAGAATAAAAAGAATGAACATTATTTATTATTAACCGATAATCCGAATTAATTTGCTCAAGACTGGCTCGACCGGCCCTCCTTTATGATTTCACACACCTGGTTAAGTTTCTGTTAATCTCCTCCTTTCAATGGCATCCAGTCATGCGCGTTGCAGTACTTCTTTCTACCGGACACCAAATTCCTGCTTAGAGACTAACAGTTTGAAAATACTTTCCTGCTTCATGCTCCACGATATCCTAAACAGCACTGTTTGGTTTGAAGGCTCCCAAGCTCCACTCCTCTGTCCTAATACAAATAGTATTAAAGTGAATATGATTGTGGAGCATTGGTGGCATGATACTGACAGGAGAAATCTGAAGTACCTGCCGCAATGCCACTATCTCCACCACAAATCTCTTGTGCAGTGACCTATGATCGAACGGAGGCCTTCGCAGTGAGAGGCCGACGACTATTCCCCGGAGCCATGGCATAGCCACTTTAAAAGACTAAGTTTAACTTGAATTGCATTTAAAAATCCATTCCGTACCGCGCAGTAAACACACTCCGTCTCGGTTATACAAACCAGTCAGTTAATGTTGTACAGGGAAATAATCGCTGTTTGTTCTGAGGTTCACACAAAACACATAAATACACTGTGTGGGCAGAACGTAGGATTTGTGAATGGTAAACTGGCGGTACATATTGTAACCACTGGGATTCACACGGTAAATTCATGTGTGCTTTGAAGTTTCTGCTGTACACAATTGAGCCACTCAAAGGCACGCGGTAGCCGGCACAATAGATTGCACCCGCTCTTTCAAAGCTGCACCCGCTCGTAGAATATGCGATGATGAATTACGACCGGCCTTGAGAAGTGAGTGGCCATGGGGAGGGAGAAACCCCAAAACATGAATGAGTTCGGGAGTGAGGCTTTCAGGCCACAAAAAGTTAGGGGGCCAGTGTGTTGATGAGTGCATGAACGGCTTAAGGTATATGCCCTAGCGGAGTAGCGGATAAACAAACCAACCAGTAGGGAAATAATCGCTGTTTGTTCTGAGATCCACATAAAATACATTGTGTGGGCAGAACGTAGGATTTGTGAATCTCAAACCTAGTGGTAATTGAAGTAACCACCGTACTAGCAGTTTCTCAAGACAGGTTCTGCTCCGTTGGAGTGAATGAAAGGTAATAATAATGTTGTCCTTCTGCACGCTATGAAGGCATAAGGGGGGAGTAGAAAGGCAGAGCCACTGATTCTTAACCTCATTTACAGTGGTCAGATTTATGCCCCAGCTGCCTTGCCTACTGCACAGGAGGATGGGTCGGCCTCAAATTTCGCCTGGGCAATTTGCGCAGGACAAAAGTCTCGTGCTCCTGCTCGTAAGCGAAACGTGATTGCTCACGTAACCAGCCCGACTGAACTAGCCCAGGCCCCTTGTAAATTGTTACACTTCCAATACAATGTGACACGCCTATCAAGTCCGTCTACTGGTCCATCCTGAATGGAACAGACAATCGGCACAGGAAGGTGGCAACATTGCCAGCCCTCCGCACCTGCCGCCTTTGTCCCCATCAGATACCCCTGGTGCTCATTTCTGTTAGAGGCTGCGTCGGCCCCAGAGCCATAGTCCCCCTGACCCCATCCAGTATCAAACCCTCGACCTTCCGCCTTGTAGCGCAGTGCCTGAAGCAACTTTGCCACCGCGTGCCCCCATTAAAGGTTATGACGAACTTAAATATATTATAAGGGATAGAAAATGACAAACCAGCTTCAGTAACGGTTTGAGACAGCACGACGGAGCACAGACGTTGTCTTCATGCCACTAGATTAAGTCATGTTTCATGCGAAATTATTAGTTATTTCCAAAAACACAGGCACGCAAACATCATTTTACAGGATGAACACAGTAATTCAATTCACTTCTGTACACATACATATTTCTTCAAATAATGTTTATACATTGGCCTTTATCTTCAGAAATTGATGGTCAGAAATGCAGGGCACTTTTGTAAGTGATTCTGAACACGGTTTCTAAATCACAACAAGCACTGCATATTTCCTTGCATAGCTGTGATATGAAATCTGCGTCGACTGTACAATTTGAGACAACTGTAGAAAATTTTAAGAGCTACTGATGTTCTGATCTTGGAACGTATTGTTGGATGTTATTTGGTTAACGATCAATTATGAAAGGTCACACAAGTACAGCAGAACACATGTTACAATGATGTGTTCAAATGCCAATGAATTACCACACACACAAATTGCGCAAATCACATTTTTAAACTATTATCACTGCCGAAGTACCTGTTCTACTGCTGCTATCCACATAAGCACACCGCAGAGATTCAACATAAGACTTAGCAACTCGGATTTTCCTTTCCACATTTGTTAATAATTGCGCTTTCTAGCAAATCGGTTACTGTACACCATACATAACACAACGATAAATTTGCTTTCGACGAACAGTAAGCGATTTGTTTTGATTGATCCACAGACACAACAGAATGTACTGCATTAAATTAATGTAGGTTTTAATTACATTCATTTATAAGTTTAAAGACATAAATGCACTGTAAAGACGTCATCATCATTCCTAAACTAATGTCTGCTGTGTAATGAAATCATACATGACAAACACGTTGAATTTTTCATTTTCTTGATGACAGTCACATTAAGCATTTAGCAAACCAGAATTTTAAAACGTACAGCTTTCCACCCAGCATAAGCCTGCATAATATAATAAAATATTCCTGCTAACAAACAGCACTCTACATCACGCAGTCCCATTATCTTTTAGGTTATTTTCTATATCTTTCATTACTCAGTAGTTACAATATATCAGTCTGAATTACTAACAATGGGCTATAAGGTGCCATATCCATAAACAACCAAAATGAGTAAGAACAGGTGACTATTTACAATTAATTACATGGAAGGCAGTACCTAACCTAAAGTTATTAATGTTAGTAAAAAGGTTATACTGTCTTTGCAGGAATAACCTGAAAACTTGTAATTCAGCAAAGGTAAATTTTAGGGGAGGATTATCCGGACTAATGTAATCTACTACCTTACAAATATAAAAACATCCTTGTGATTCTAATAACACTTTACAATACACATAACTAAAACCATAACCTGCAACTTACCACCAAAGATGTTTCTACCCAATGACTACGCATGCCCTCAATTTCCACTACGTTCCCGTTCGTTTACTGATTTCTTCCACCCAGTAATGTATAACAGTCACATACCTAATTTTGTTTCTGATATCACTTTTGTTCCCGTACGTATCCACAAGCACACGCGTGTAAAAACGGACAATTTATCAGCAATACAAGCACCATTAGCCGCGCACTACCAACCAATAACACAACGGTGGTGATTACCTACTTTCCAGTACCAACATCAACGTACAGGTAAAGTTGTTCCGGTGCACGCCATGACGGCGCAGAGCCAAGTGAACCTAAGCTTCACTCTAATGCAACAAATGCTTAATGCGTCCCGGCTCAAAATTTCATTTTACTATTATCTTGGTCTGACTTCTCGTTTGCGTAAATCCTGCTAGTGACTTATCCTGGGTTTTCCAGTCACTTCTTAGAATTACCTTGAAAAAAGACGCAATGTTGAGTTACCACAGTTATTTATTTTTCTTATTTCAACTCAGCAGACATGAATAAAGGCCCGGAAACTTGAAATATTTATGTTTGTCAATTCTGGGTTTAGAGGTTTCTCGATGCACGGAGCCACACTGCTACCCACAATATGCATATTCATCAATCCACCGCTCATTGTGGCCAACATTTGAAAATGACCTGTACCAAATGTCCCAGCACAATAAGCAATAAAACGACTTTAAAGCACCACCACATTGTCAGTACGCAGTTGCATTGTTATATGTTACGTGGGAACAGAACAGAAGTGTAATTGCCGGACTGCGACAAGAGACTTGAGGCAGTAGCGGCAGTGAACAATGTCAGTCGACACAACAGCACGGAAGTAGAGGGCATTTTGCGCCAGCTGACTTCATCATGTTCACAAAAAGTCCCTGGCGTGACCGCCTTCAGTTTTAAATAATGCTGCAGAACTCGGCATTTTAGGTAACCACAGCGGTGACGATAAGGTGGACGCAGGCTGTCTATGCGATAAAGCTGCCGTGTTCAGTGACATGATACAACACTCACCTATAGTATTTGTCCATAGGTGTTTCAAACTCAAAGAGTGCGCAGGCCGGACAGATAATTTTCAAATTTAAGGCGGGCCGCAAATTGTTTGAAGTAACAAACAGAACATTTCATTAAAATTTCACACACCATTGAGAACATTTAGTACTGTTAGGTACAGGAAAGTCAACATATATTATAATGACGGAGCTTATCTCTGTTTACGTTTCTTTACATTACCATCCAGGGAGCCTTCCAACCGTAATGACAAACGTTCATCGATACAGCGCCGGGCCACATTCTGTGGTTGGACTAGTACCAGTGAGAGGGCCGTACCCCCGTACCCCGCGGTACACACAACAGAAGGGCCACACAGAGACACAATACATCGAGCTAGTCAGTCGCCGCACAAGAAATGGGCCTGTAAAGTGCATTTCACGGTTTGAACTATTGCAGTGACTTTTTATGGCACATGGCTCACATTTTTCATGACCCTCGTACATGCACAATTGGGGGCACTGCACTACAAGCTGGAATGTTGTGGGTTCCATTCCCGATGGAGCCATTCGGATTTTTCATTTACATAAACTTTCCGGCCGCACCATGGCCATGGAGTCGACTCAGCCTGTAACAGAAATGAGTTCCGGGGTTGTCCTCTGGGGCAAAATCGGCCAGTGTATATGGCTGAAAACCTTCCCACCTTCATATGCCAATTATCTAGAAATTCTTGGAGCCCCAACAACTTGCAGCCCTTTACCTTTATATATTCAATTATTTCATTACCAATCAAAATGTATTTCATTGCTAATTTCTTTATCCACGAGACTTAGTGCCGAAACGAGCAGCGTGGTGACGATGTAAATATACAAGCTCATTTTAAGTGACAACTGTCGCTTGTCACTTCCTGTCGCTACTCTGACGCCAGTACCGGCTTTGGGCTACGTTATAAGATAAACGAGCCGACAGGAAGTGGCAACTGACAGTTGTCAGATAAAGCAACGTGATTACTTTGCATCACAGGCGCTTTCCTGATCCCATTTGCTGTGATGCTCTTCCTGGAGGGAATCCCCCTGTTCCTGATCGAACTGGGGATGGGACAGAAGATGCGCCTAGGCTCTCTAGGTGTCTGGAATACAATTCACCCGTGGCTGGGAGGCATCGGCATCGCAAGCTGCGTGGTCACGTTCTTTGTGGCTCTCTACTACAATGTGATCATCACATGGTGCTTCTACTACCTCTTCAAATCACTACAGGTAAGCATTTATCTTACAGACTTGTGTTGGCATACTGCTGTGCACTAGGAATGAGTTGTTCAGAGGTTCAGTTTCTAAGAGACAGGATGCTGCGGGGTCACTGTTGTATCTGACTGCTACCGGTTACCATTTCCTGTTAGCTTTTCTATCGTACGAACACGGTCTACTCAACCGACCACCCAATCGCGCGACGGGCAGTGAGAAACGATAGTTGTCAGATAAAATAAGTGCCTTTGTATTAAGGGGAGTCTTAAAGAAACTGGTTGCAATGGTGCTGACAGGACTTAGTTGGCTCAAGATAAGGGCCAATGGCAGGATTTTAAAAAACGGTGATGAACCTTCGGGTACCAAGAAAGGTAGACAATTTCTTGAGTAGCTGCGCAATATTAATTATTGAAGACGGACTGAGCTGCACGGAGTTGATTGGCTAGACAGTAGACTATATTGCATGATGTGCGTGTGACTGTGACTAAGGGTAGCACAGGGTACTGAGGCAACTAAAACCCTGACATGGCATCACATCCCGGAAGACCTAAATATCCAGCAACACCGGTGTAAAACTTTGGGTACCTTCATCAACAGATGAACAACTATCACCTTTTCTTGTAAGACACTACACCAGGGGTCTCACACTCAAATCCTACGCAAGCCAAACCAGTACTTTTGAAAATTAAAGCTGGCCACACGTCATTTCACTCAATAGACAGGTTAAATATTTTGTTGCAAACTAAACACACCATGAGCCTTATTTCTTACAAAATCAAAACGTATTATAAGAATTTAATTTAAAACATCATTGCCAGTGAGCAAAACATTTTGGACCTTCAATCCCATGACAAACCACTTTTAATCCTGTAAATTAAAAAAACTCATTCTATCTGTTCTGCCAGGCCATGTTCTGTGATCAGAACAAAATTTGCATAAGGGACTCACACAATAATTTATTGGGTCTCATCTGTTTAAGACCCCTGCACCATACCACTGAGTTAACAATTACATTGTTTTCGCAAGGTTTTAAATGTATGTGCTGTATACATGCCTACAGAGCCCATTACCTTGGTCATACTGTCCAGAAATAAATGGAACAATTGTGGCTGAATGTGCAAAGTCATCGGAAACTGCGTATTTCTGGTACCGAACGACGCTGGATGCAGCGCCGGATATGGACAATAATGGCGGTCTGAAGTGGTGGATCGTCATTTTACTGCTGTTTGCCTGGATGATCGTCTTCTTCATCGTCATGAAGGGCATTCAGTCCTCAGGCAAGGTAATCACACACTTCCTGGTACAGTAAACATAACTTTAACAGATGAACCTTACATTCCACACTGCTGATTCATTTGTATCTGTCAAACTTTCAACACATCTGAAATAGGCTCGCCATTTTTAATCTGACCAAAAATCGTCATGCAAATTTAATGTACTAAGAATGTTCAATGATGGAAGGTTCTCTAGGTCATAAGAACTAAATCAGTAGGCACTCCAATGTTAACTGCAGCCTACCCAATGCACTGATATATGATCACATGCAGCACAGTGATGTATCTGTCCAAAGTGTGGCACAAGTTTAAAAATTCCTTCATCGTATAAATCAGGCAGTTGCATATGTAACCATTAACAAACAGCCATTTCCACTTCCAAGTTATGGTGGATTGTGGCAAGATGGACAAATACATTGGTGCTTGGGGGTTATACTGAAAAAAATGAAACTTGAATGGAATAAATGATGTACATACATTCACACTGTAATGACTTCTAATTTAATTGTTATGACCTAGGGAATTTGACTTATTTAACATCTCTTGTAATATCTGTACAGAATTCAGTTTCATTACTGATTTAGCCAGAACTGCACAGTACAGTGTCTGTACTTCGTATGTACCCAGTGTCCTGAAGTCACCACACATCTACGTTTCGTATTGTGTGGATATGTGCAGCACGTGCATGCCGTGCACTGTGCTCAGACAGATGCTGACAGCTTTGTCACTCACAGCATTCTACAGCATGAGGTGTGCACACAGATTCACATGGCAAGCAGAAGGTACATGGACTTCTGGCACACTCCGTACTTGGTATTTTTTTTTTAATAAATACTGACCAAGAGGTCTTTAATTTGGTCTCACACCCAAGCAACAGCAATGAATATGTAATGAAAGTCTGCAGGAAAGCCTCCAGACATTCCAGAGCCTGAAGATTTAAGTCTTCTGGGATGTGACATTGTGTGGTTGTGTGAGTCCCACAACGCTATACAACATCACATCCCAGCAGCAGTGCTGTGAGAACCTCGGAACTTGCATTCTAGAACTTGTCACAGTTAGCTGGCAGTAGGAAAGGTTCCTTCAGCACATTCAATACGTTCGTCCTGTTGTGTGCTGCAGGTGGTCTACTTCACATCAATGTTCCCATACCTTGTGCTCACCATTTTCTTCATTAAGGGCCTAAGTCTCAAAGGAGCCAGTGCTGGGCTTATCCACATGTATACACCAAAAGTAAGTAAAATATGTACCCTTAATCTGTTATCATCAGGGTTGCCACAACATCAGCTTCACTGAACACTAAATCTGGAACTTTGAGGTTCAGTTTATGAAATTTCCTGTAGGAAGGAGATGGGTCTAAGAATCATGCATTGCTGTATCAAAAGAACACATACAGTTTGTACAGGTCCTGCTGCTAAACAGTGACACAGACTGCAGTCAGCATGTGAATAAATCACACTCTGTAACTGATCCAATGACACATGCGAATGACTTGAATTGCTAAAGATAAACAGAATTTATGTAGTTATATATATGATTCTGAATTTTGAAATTTCTGTGTAGATTTTATGTTGTGTGCAACTACTGAATTCAAGAACTGTTACATTTTAATTGCCTGTCCAGTCTCATTAACACATCTATTCCAATCAAAAAAAAAGTTACAATTTCTGGTCAAAACAAAAAAACAAAAAATAAATAAAACAAGCAATTTTCCTTCTTTCATTGTAAATTCTGTCTGTGCAAGATTTAATATAGCCACCTGTACTGTGCTTATTTCAGAATGTTGTATCAAATCAGCTTGCTGCACTTGATCTCAGCACTACAGTTCCTTGAAGCTACACAAACAAGCGTTGAAGTGGTTCAAATTGAATTTGCTTCTTTTGAATTTCACAAAACTTATTTCATTCAATTTAACAATAAAAGTAAATAAACCTCTGAAATATACATTAACTATGAAGATAAACAAATAAGTATATTTAATGAAACAAAATTTCTTGGGCTTTTTATTAATAATAATCTTTCATGGAAAACACACATTGAATGTATTAAGTCTAAACTAAGCTCAGCTTGTTACACTATGAGGTCAGTCAAACCATGTGTAACAATAAATACTTTGAAAATGATTTACTATTCATACTTCCACTCTGTAATGACCCATGGTTTGCTGTTCTGGGGATACTTCCCAGACAGTATAAAGATTTTCAGGTTGCAAACGAAGATTATTAGAATCATGGTAGGTTGCAGAAGTAGAGATTCATGCAGAAAATTTTTTTCAACTTGGAAATTTTACCTTTACCTTCTCCATACATTCTTTCCCTTCTTTTGTTTATGGTAAGAAATAAGAATCAATTCCTGGTAAATTTTGAGATATATTACACTGACACCAGACAACATGCAAACTTCCACCATCCTTCTGTGAATGTGACTAAATACCAGAAGGGAGTGTACTATTTAGGTGTTGAGGTGTTTAACCCTTTAAACATCGAGTTAAATCCATCTGTCATTTGCTGACATTATTAAGAGCTCACCATATACTCCATGTTAGCAGGATAAGGGTTAATATGCTTCCCTCCTATATAAAAACCGAGTTTCATAATCCCAAGAAATTTAAGTGGTTTTACAAAAATTTTTACAGGGAAAATCCTTTTATTCCTTGGATGAATACTTTGAAATTTAAAAAATTTAAATATTTACATATGATTTGGATAGATATATGAAAGTTTTGGCATGCATGTTCATTTTCCTTATGTACCAATCTCTATCATATATCTGTTTGTATATATAACTAGATGAAGGTTCAAACAACCTCCTCCTCCTCCTTCTTCTTCTTCTTATTCTTCTTCTTCTTCTTCTTCTTTTTTGTCCCACAGTCTGCCCTTTTCTATTCTATGGCAGCTCTGCTCTCCCTTCTTGGTATCTTGTATTACTTGGCTGAAAAACCTTGTTTTGATTCATTCCACAAGTCTGTTTCCCTTAAAATTTAATTCTAATTCCCCTAAAACAGTCATTCTATACACTCTTTCTACACAACCAAAAACTGTAATTATTTCCCTTGTAATTCTACTGATGAATTCCAATTTCTTCTGGTTTCAATAGTGACAATGCAGACATCATGTCAGAATAATAGCTGTCTTGGCACCATCACACAAGTTCAGAATGTTTTATGTCAACCAGCTGCTTGTCTTGCAACAAGCTTGTGCCACTGTTTTCTGGTTTTGAAGTACTGAGTAAATACAGTTGATGTGAATGGTTTCATTGGTTTGACTCACATAAAGAACACCTTCACTTAACTGGAACCATCAACATGTTTTATAAAAGCTCACAACAATCTGTTATTGGGTGTGATCACACGATTTTACACTCACTAATAGCCCATTTAAGTAATAATGTGCCAGTGATATGATTGCCTTGCTCCTTTGTTTGAAGGGGCTGAGACTTTACTAATGAAGTAAGAACACTTAAATAAGGTTAGAGTTTCCTCATGTCATTAATAAAAAGGGATTAATGATACGAATGACATCCATAATCTCTCCTTCAGTAGTTGCACATCACTTTGACAGCCACGTCTGCCATACATGCTGAACATCATAATACTTCATCTTTCAGTATTGGTCTGTGGTAGTAGAATGAAAACATATGAGATACATTTTTATGTGTACTAGATAAAATGCTGAACTGTAAAAACAAATCTGATTCACAGAGTTCCAAACACAGCAAATCTCACATCTTACTGAGTCACCAATAATATTTACATTATTCATCACCCACTTCAAATTCCAGTTGTTTTCCAGTAAACAATTATGTGTAAAAGTCACTTAGAAATTCCTCATTTCATTCTGTAAATTTTCAGTAGTGACCTCCACAGTGACATACAGCAAATCAGAACCTTTCAATTCAGCCAATTACATACAAAAAACATACATAATATGTCAGTCATGCAATACATGCTTCTAACCAGTGCTAATGACCTGCTGTGCCTACAGCTGCACATGGTAGGGTCTTGATTTCTTGTTGCATTTTTAAGGTTTTCATTTGACTTGCCCATATTTACACAAAAAATGCAACTTTTCTTTTGTTACCTATTACAGAACACCCATTCTAGAGTCCTCCATGGACCCCAATATCCAATATTCACTCAAGCTCAAAGTGGCAACTGTCATATTTACCAAAATATCAGGGAAATCTGATTCCTTTATGTGCCTTAATACTCCAAACCAACTCCATGCACTAAACACCAGCCATGATAGCTTGCCTGTAGATTCTGAATATGAGGGTTTCTCATGCTTTAAAGTTCCATTTGCTGTGTATTGAGATTGATAAGGAAACAAAGCACATTCTAGGCAAGGAACAGGTATTTCTGCTGTTTGAATCTATGCCAGTAATGTAACATAAGTGTGGCTTCTTCTGACATCTCACAATTGCAGTAGCTGGGATTAACAACATAAAATACTGCAACATTTTTCTGATACAAAGATGTGTTACTGACAGCTGCTTTTTAGTTTGTATAATTGAAATCAGGCAATTTTTTTTTTTAAAGAAATGTTATATCCAATGGCTCTTCAGACTAACCAAGACATTTTATTTAAAGTCTATCACATCTGAATTTTGAAAAATACTTCATGAATAATATACAGTAAAAGGTGGCAACCCTGTTTCTATAACCACTCAGCTTTCAGACTTTGTCCTTTGTCTAGTGCTTCAAAAGTGCCAAAAAATCATGAAATTGATTTGTTTTTATCCTCATTGTCCGAAACCTGACAGAAACAGTGAAAGGGTGCAACTGATCCTTCAGAATAAATAAATACATAAATAAATAAAATGGCATTGGTTCAGTTACAATATGTATGAAACTTCATCTTTCAGGTCTTCCCTCAATACAGTAAACCCTCAATCAGTCAGCCCAACAAGCCATCTTGAGAGATTTCAGGCTTATGCTGTGGTGTAGTTGAGGCCTTTGCTCTTCTGGCATAGATTGGTAGTTGGTTCCTGACATTTCAGGACAGTCTATTGGTTCTATCTTCAAGGTATGCTGGACCTCTAGATATGGATTGATAGACTGTCCTGAAATGTCACAAACCAACTACCAACCTATGCTACCTCACATCCCAGAACAGCGAAGGCCTCAAACTACTGTAAATCATATTTGGGTTACTTTAGCAGTGCAAATGTACCAGTGCACTCAGGTACAGCTTCACTGAGTGAGATGGTTAGTTGTTTTAGACATCACTGCATTAGACCACAAACAAAATTCTGACATCAGATATAACTGGCAGTCACCAGTACAGACTGTCCATGGTCATGATCTTATACTAGCATTACATCTATGTGACACAACATTACTGCTACTGTATGCAGCATGAGTAGTTGATTTGATGACATTACTGCTGTAAGCATTCTTTATGGAACATGAAAAATCAGTACTGTCTTATTCAAAATGCAGGTCTTCACCAAACTATTGCTGTTACTTTGCTGAATGTTTTGACTTCATCTGCATATGACCAGAACATTGACAATAAAACAATAATTGAGGTTTTACTGTTGCCTTGGGGTTACTTATGATTATGTTGGAAGGTTTTAAGGTCAGCGATATTCATTTAATTGGTAGGGTATTCATGAATTGTGAATTTGTAAGGATTAGAAAGAAGGTGTCAATGGCCTGTTTTAAGGTACTATCCCAGCATTCACCTGGAGTGACTGAGAAAATCCCCACTCAGGATAACCAGCTGCAAGATTTGACTCTGCTGAATGTGAGGCAAGCATGCTTCAGCATGGCTACCACGCTCGGTAAATAAAGTCTTAGACTGTAAAACTCGTGCACTTTGGCCCATCATTTCTTGTACCCTACTCTATTAACAGACACCAGTATCATTCAGGTGTTCTGTCAACACAAGAGGACACGTTTCAGTGGCATGAACAAAACATACCTGCAATTTGTGCTACTCCACAGCCACAGGTGTCTGAGTGACAGCTTTACAGATAACCAGTGAACATTCTTCCTAAAGAGGAATGACATGAACTACACACTGGCAGGTTATCATTCAGACAACAGTTTATTGCTGTATCACTCACACAGAAATCCACAACATTTGTGAGCCAAAAACACTTATGCCGTCATCAGGTCAATCCTTCATACATGAAATATAATATAAGTGTTGGAAGATCCAGTAGTTACAATTTCCTAGCTGCAAGGAATGAGACCTCAATTTTCAAATGAATGACATCTGATGATGGACAGAATGCTTTTGGCTGAAATGAGTTGCCAATTCCTGTATAAGTGGCACAGTAATAAACAGGTGTGCAAACAACAGACTGTCCTTATAGAAACAGCACAGTGCACAAGGAAATATCTTACATCAAAGTACATGAACAATTGATACATTTTATGTAATTAAACAATGATTTAACACTAATTTATAATGTTAAAAACAGGGGTTCAATTCTGAACCCTAATTAGTGGGGTTTCTACAACTATCTATTCATTAAGACATTATGTGTTATTTAACAATGCTGTCAATTGCTAAGAATGTATAGTGTTGGTGACAGATGAATGAATACATACATACATATATATATACATCATTTCGTTGGTCCACAAATTCTGTTATACTACCCCAGTGCCACTTTGCTCACCACAAGTACCACATGGACTAGCCTGGGATTGAACCCCATGGTGAAAGGCTAATGACTGATTACTTCAGCCATGGCATGGCTTTTAATTAAGGCACTGTGCGTCTAATCCTCATGAAATTTGGCGTGAATGCCATACAAAGCTTTCAGATCTGTGTGTTTTTACTGTCTGTAATTAACAGTGGTAATATTATGGCCGTCCAGACTTACAAGGCAAGAACAATTCTACTAACCACTTAATGTCTTCATGTCTTAAACGTAATACACTGTTACATTGTTTAATAGTTCAAATAAAGAACAGAGATTACTCTATATTACTCTTTGAAGTAAAGCTCCTTTTAAATAAATATAAATCCTAACAATAATAGAATCTCCACTGCAGCACTTGCTTTGTACTTGGAATATTCTAGTATGTGAAGTAACATCATTTTTGATATTCTGTAAATATGTTTAGGGATTCCAGTGAAAAGAGACTATTTGTTGTGCACTAACTGATATACTGACACATGATTTATTAAAACAAATGAATGAATCAATGCAATTCCAGTAAGATGAAAGAATGTGTGTAGAACTGTCTGATGTTTAACTGACTTATATGGCAGTTCAAACTTTGTGTGGACATGATGTGCTGGTTGTTTAATGGCACAGTGTTGGTACAGGGGCCGAAGTACAAGTATTAGGGAGGGCACTGTTGAAATATATGACAATAAAGTTTTGTACATCCGCTGTGTTGAAGACTGTCACAATTTTAAAGTTGGCTATCTTTTACTTATCTTATATGGTGCAAAACTGTTAGTGACAAACTGGGAACGAATAAAAAATTCCAGTGGTACAAGAAAACTGAATTTTGGATTTTGAAGGATAAAGTCAGTTAATAAGAGGCCCACTTTTAAAGCACTTGTTATGCTTTTGCTTTAAAAGGGAACGTTTCACTTCAATGATACATGATTATTTTCATCAAACTGCTAAACAGTAAAATTTTACAGAGTTATTATAAAAGGTTTCAAATGTAGTATACTATATTATTATTATTATTATATACTATAAGTAATCCATCTCCCACTTAATAATAGTTTACACCCTGTTGATGGGTCAATAACTCAGTATAAGTTATGTTTCACTTTCAAATAATTGTTTATGGATTAAATTTATTTTGTTTTCCTATTTGTTGGCCAGATTACTTGACTTCTGAATTTTGTGCTTGAATCAAAAGCATCAGCCTACACACTTTGGTGTATTTTGTGAGATATTGACATTTAATTCTGCATTTAAAAGTGTAAAGCTATTAATAAATAATTACAGCCCAATATCACGATTCATACCCATTTCTTTCAACCTCATACTATAGGCCAGATGATTCTGGCACTTACACCCCCACAGACCATGTTATTGTGAACTTTTCAGTCTTAGTTTAGCAGTGTGATTATTATTCCTAAGAGGTTACAAGAAGTTGCACATAACCGCAATATAAAGCAAGTGACCTGGCTCAAGAGGCGATATTATTTTACCTCTTTGTAAGACAAGCTATCATTGTTTCACCATCACAAGCAATTCTTGTAACATTATGTCTCCATTAACACATATCAACTTAGGCTTATTAACTTTGTTAGAATAATATACTTTGGTATTATTGTACAATTATTGTTGTTAAGTGTCACCATGATAAATGCTCCTGCTGCACTTTTTTATATGCATACTGTGTACATTTGTATATATATTTATTTATAAGCGTTGTATTGTGTGTGTATGACTATTGCCATATCTTTGGATTGATAGAATGTAAAAATAAATTACAAGTACAATTAAAATACTTAAGCCAGTTCATATACCCATAACTTTTATAATGATACAGCCAAGTGAACATGAGACCTGCTAAACTACAAACTCAGCAGATGTTTTAAGTTGCTGCAGCCTCTTAAATTGTTTGTTCAATAATCACATGGAACATTTGATTTTAAATCATTCTGTGAATGTTTTAACACACTGAGTCTGGTAAACCTAACTATGTATCTGAACTGATGTGCTTTGTCCTTTCTATTCTTTTATGGCACAGTGGTTACTATATGTACCATTACTTTACATTAAGACAGTGTGCATTCATTTGTTGTTGATGATTCAAAAGACAAATGATTGTGTCCTTAAACAGTACAATACATTTGGTCATGAAGACGCAGTATATTTTCTGTAAGGTATGCAGTGACTTTTTAATTGTTATATAGTAAGTTTCAGGCTGTCAACCTACATGCAGATGGCCATATCTATTGGTGCAACAACCAGCAGACAGACAGGCACATATGTGTTATCTGGACCTTGTTCCATGTTTGACACATTGACTGTCTTACAGACATTACACTGACAGCACAATGACACTAAAAATTACACAATGTTGTGTGTTGCAGGTAGAAAAGTTACTGCAACCTACTGTCTGGCTGGATGCAGCCACACAGGTCTTCTACTCATTTGGACTGGCATTTGGCTCTCTGATTGCATTCGGCAGCTACAATCCACCAAAGAATAATTGTGTTCGTGATGTGATTCTTGTGTCTGTGGCAAATGCCTTCACTGCTATCTATGCAAGTATCGTCATTTTTGCCATCCTCGGCTTCAAGGCCATGACAAATGTTGACAAATGTATACACACGTGAGTAACATTTAACTAAGAACAGGTCAATTACAACAGGCTTGTAGCAAAGTTAGAATACAAAGATCATAATACTTACAATGCATCTGAAACAGCCTACAGGTTGCTTAAAGCAGCTGAATGAAACCAAAGACACTCTATAACATACATGCATAAATACATGCATACACACACACACACACTGAAAATTTTGTATGCAGCAGTCAGAGATGTTAATAGTCACAAACAGCAGCCTATGAAATCAGCCACAAACTGCAGTGCAGGATATGCTTGAGTCAGTGGATATGAGAATTCTTGAACAGTTGAAAAACTGTTAGATGTTATGACATCAGTGACTGTGGCAGATGAATGCATAAACTGTCGTTTACTTTGATTGTTTAAAGAGCAACAGTGTAGATAAAAAATAAAATAATCATATGTTCTGCAGCCAATGAAACTTTTCTAACAAATCTGAAAATTAAAATTAGACAGTCTTATTTATAATTGTGCTTGTTGTTATGCAAAAGTGTGAAACCTGATCTCTAACATTAACACTGTTCAAGACCAGGATGCTGAGGAAGACATTTGGACTTAAAGAGGAAGGAAGTAGTAGGAGACTAGAGAAAACTGCATAATGAGATGCTTCATGATATGAATATTACTTAGGTGATTCAATAAGGGTGGATGAAAAGAACAGGGCATGTGGAACATATAAGGGAAAAGAGAAATGTATACAGGGCTTTAATGGGGAAAAATTTAGGAAACAGACAACCTGGAAGACCTAGGCATAGACTGACGACAATACAAAAATGGGCCTTAAGACACAGGATGTGAGAACATGGGCTGGATTAACTTGGCCAAGTATAGAGAAAAGTGGGAGGCAGTTGTGAATACAGTAACAACTACTGGATTTCATATAATATGGGATATTTATTGACTAACTGAGGAAGTACCATCTTGTCAAGGAGGACTTTGGTCATTGTTATCAGTCAGCCACTCAGTCAGTCAGACAGTTTTATTTAAACATTTTCTTCAATATAATAATGTCCTATGTTACAGGAACAAGGAAATACTGGTTGGTATGGGGAAGCTCAGTGGCATGAATGCAACAACAGAAGAGTATGAAAGTGCTTACAGCAACGTGCACAGTAACACATTTCAGTCACACGGCATCCAAGTGTGCAGCTTAGAGGAGCAGCTTAATCAGGTCAGGCAATTATATATTTTGTGCTGCTGGGGTAAGGCACTGGACTCATTCTGAAGGTTCTGGTTTGATCCTCAGTCACAACTATGTCAATTATTTCTGGTCACAGACAGAGATACTCTTATACATTCTGCAGATCCAAAATTCAAGTCAAGTGACAATGGGATCTGTAATAATTTATAAAAAAATACAAAATATACAGAACTAGTACAATACAATAATGTTATAAGTATTCCATACACAGAATGAAAATGTTACATTCAGTCAATTTTGATCATATATTGAATCAATTACTGAAAGTCAGATATTTTATTTCACTGTCTAACTTCACGAGTTTTGCCCTCTTACACAAGATAACATCCTATGTGACATGCTGTGTTGCAGGCAGCTGAAGGGACAGGTCTGGCATTCATTGTTTTTACACAGGCTATTGTGGAGTTACCAGGAGCCCCGTTCTGGGCTGTCATATTTTTCCTCATGCTGCTGGCACTTGGTATTGGCTCACAGATTGGCATTCTGGAGGGCATGCTGTGCACAATCTTTGATATTGACATTTTTAAGAGGGTTCGCAAACAGTATGTCACAGGTGAGGTAGTAGAAGTTAAACTGCAGTTTAGACAGGTCTGGTGTTAAATTAATGCAAGCTAATAGTGACATAACATTGAAATGCAGTTTAGACAGTGTGTGTGTGTGTGTGTGTGTGTGTGAGTGAAATTGTAAGCAAATAGTGAGACAAGCATGTGACCTTTCAGTTAATTGCATATGGTCCTCTCATGAAAGGTATTGCAACTACAGAATTTGACCCAGCCCAGGGTCAAAGAAAGTTTTATTTGATGTGTTTTGCATTATGGACCTGAAAACTCAAAAAAAAAGTTTGGCAATCCCAGAATGGTAATGTACAGCATGTCAGCAGAGACAGATAGCAATGCAATAATGTTTAAAACTGAATAATTTTAACACTTGTTGCTTTCATTTCAAAGAGTATGAAGTACACTCACAGTATGCAATACACTCACAGCATGAAGTACACTCACAGGTGTATTTAATCTCAATGAAAACACTCACCATCTTTTTTGCTTGAAATGCTGTGCAGTCCACCACAGCGTTCAAAATTATTGGTTTGGCCCACACAATATTCGAGTTTGAGACCCCTGTGTTAACCGTTTCCAATTTCTATTTCGAAAGTCATTCAAACCAGCCAAAAAAGGTTGGAAAACAATGCAATAAGAAATGCACATAAGCTATTTAAACACAAGCCATCTGCTGTTGCTGTGCGTGAACTACAAGACAAGACAAAGTTTAAAACTCCTTTGGTAACTACAAGCCATGAAGTCTTCTTGAGTGAGCAGCCACTTGAAAAGTGTTCGCAGTCAGTATTTACGCCACAGAGATACATTTACAGTCTAGTAACTCCTCACTCAGGTTAAAATATCTTCAGACGCTGTACACATGTACAGTCTGTATACAGATTTGTTTATTTCAAAATTCCATAAAGTCCATGCAACATCTTTATTACTGATTCAACTTGCTTAATCCTTCCAAACCTGATATTCATCTAAATAATAGACAGAAACTTAGTTCCTACTTCACAGAAAACACTGCATTGCCACTGTAAACACCAATCAATATTTAGGAAAATAACCTTTCCTGGAAATGAAGCAGGTGGGTGTGAAGCTGATGACCCCAAACTTCCACCCAGTGCTGAGGTTAAGAATGGGTGGAACTAAGCCTCTACTCTTGCTGTAGGACTTCATGGCCGACCCAGGGACAATTTTACTTTTACAGTTTTTACTGTTGTTATTATGAAGTTTTAGAATATTGCAGTGGACAATATCTTCTCCATTCTTCTTTTTGTAGTAAAAAATAAGAATTTATTTCAACTAAATTCACAAATTCACAATTTACATACTAGATCAAACGATAATTTGCATTTATTATCAACAAGTTTAACACTGGTTCAGAGGGGTGCTGCATATTCTGGATCCAAAATTTATAACCATCTACCAACACAAATTAAACAGCTTTCGACTAATGTAGTTCTGTTTAAAACTGCGCTGAAGAAATTCCTCCTTCACTATGTTTTTTATAGTATTGATGAATATTATCAACAAAATTATAATGATTATGCTTGTTAGCAAATTAAC
>Ga0136643_10001271_pt1 | contig 30374 bp, 13 predicted proteins | sample TergutLab28metaG_FD_96883 | JGI IMG/M metagenome (GOLD analysis project Ga0136643, IMG submission 96883) | Labiotermes labralis P1 segment gut microbial communities from Petit-Saut dam, French Guiana - Lab288 P1 (version 3) (version 3) | ecosystem: Host-associated > Arthropoda: Insects >... | reverse complement strand
ATGAAGTTATGCACAACACAATCATTAGGACTGAACAGTTTGGCATTTTCTGCAGAACCTTCAACAACCTTGTTGGGAACAGAAAATTTCTTAGTCAACAGTCCCTAATTACTCATCATCCCCTGCCAAACCAGCACGGGAAAATCGTGTCTGTGTTGCAGTTCCTGTTGAGCACATGAAGCTCAGTGGATTATTTCAAACACACAAGCACTTCTTGCAGAAAAGGGACTTAAAAAATATATGGCATGTACAACTGGACCTTATTGTTAGCTGGTATGAATATGCTAGGGGTTTCAGGGACAGCATTTTCTGAAGTGATATCTCTTGATTCAGATAAGACAAAAAAAGAAAGAAAGAAAGAAAGGGAAAAAAAAAGAAAGAAACGACAAGAAAATGTGAGCAGCACTATGGGGAAACGGCAAAACAAGTCTCTACAAAACTGAAAGCAGTTCTGCCAAGAAATGTGGATTACAGTAAGCTGAAATCAATATCCAATACTATCAACTGATCTCATGTCAAAATACATCAAGAGATTTATGTCAGACACATTCCAATGTTCAAGATACACCCATCACTATTACCTGAGTTGACACAACACTTTCCACACAAAAGAAGTTTTTTTTTCTGGAAAAAAAAAAACACGAAAGTTTGATATGAAATAAGGAAAATATTTTGGAGACTCAATGTGCACCCAATTATGGGATGAGGCATACAGTTTAAAAAAGACTAATAATAATGGGAGCCCGGTAATGACAAGTTGACTGACTTTGTTTCTTATTTTAGCTAATAATTTATACATAATAACATTCATGCCAGTGTCAATGGTGAATCTGGTGTAAATGTGATGTTGGTGCAGTGTTGGTGGTGGTGGTTATGTTACAATTGTAGTTGTTGCAACATCAATGCTTTCAATAAAGTCTCAGTGTGTGTTTCCTAACACTGAGTGCCTACTTATTGGGTTCAAGCAAATTACAGGTGCCTAACACTCATTATGTTAGTGCCCAAACATCTTATGTCCAATAATTAAAATAACAGCAACACAACCACTACATTTTTATGAAATAATCAGAGTGTACAGCCATTAACATCCCAGAATGTCTGAGTAGCACAACATGGTGGGGGTATAAACTAGTGTCAAACACAGTGTGGTAATTGCTACCGAATAGTGCCATTCAAAAAGTTTTGTATCTAACAGCATCAACATAAACTATGTTGAGTCTTCATGACAGAGATTTCATTTTTGCCAGGAGAAATTCACCAACACTGCCAGCATCAAGACTACACAGCACTGAATGATGGGGTGAATGATGAAATATGAACTGTGAAAAGATGTGGAAGTGGTCATAACCTCATCAAGTACTATCTTAGTATCTACCTGAAAGGAGTGAGGAAAACCGTATGTCACAACAGCCAGTATCAGTGCCAAGATTCAAACTATGCACCTCCCACATACAAATCTACAGCATCACTGTTACACCATCCTGTTCAGACTATGGTTTCCTGAATTGTGGCATCTACTAACAGAAGAAAGAAGATGAGCACACGAAATTCCCAATTACATTTTATTCTAGTTTGGGGTCCATGAGTTCATCAAAAATATAATACTGGTGAACAGTACCCGCCTGCGTAATTCTTTCTGTCAACGCCGACCTGGAAAATAATTTGCGGATGCTCATTTCCTATTGCGTCCGTCAAGTTTAGCACAGTTAACGTTATGCCTTTAACGTACTTTCTATGCGCCCGTAAGCCTGCCTCATACATTTTGAGGTACTTGTCATACACGCTTCACACAAATTTCAATATATTAAGAAAACTAATTCACATCATAACAATAACACTGTATTACCTTCCTATACACTACACATTAATCTTCACCTTCCCCGCTGCCATATTTTACGTGCTCCCTCAGATCCCCAACTGTCACTCAGTTCGTGCCTTGAGTTACTTCAATCGTGCTTGCGGCTGAGGGCTACTATGTCTTCTACATATTTATTGAAGTACGTTGAAATTTAGTTTGTAAAATACTTTAAATCTGAAATACTAGAATTGTTATGTTAAAACATGAGACATGCCAATTCACTCCTTTTCCATTATTTCGCAAATACATTATTATTCCCTGCCATTACATACAGTACATGCCATTCGTAGACCAGAGGATATAGCTAGCACACGTGTTATCCGTGGTGCTGTTTCGTTACGATCCGTACTGATGGCAATGTGCTGCATGGATCTGGCGGGAGAAAACGATTGTTGTAATTCGTGTTAATGGTTGTGTTACGGAGTTCGCGAAATATAAGTGTACAAAATATTCTGTAAATGGCTTGGTTGTCCCTCGTTCATAACGAAAAAGAAGACATTAGTAAAACGATTGCTTAAGTTTTATTTAATTCATTGAATTGGCCCTGAAAGGTATTTTTGTCAATCTTAACCTCTCTATCTTTTAAGAAGTTCATTTCGTTCATATATTAAGACCGCATTTCTTGAAAGTGCACTTCATTTGTCGACAACATAATGAAAGCTATTTTATTCAATATTCTATACCAAGTTTAAGTACTGTTGATGCGGCAACGCTGTTGAGCACTAGGGTGACATTGATATTGCTGGTTGTTTTTCTGACGTTTCGGAGGGACTTGCTGCTTCCATCTTCAGTTTAGTCTTAAAGAGGATAATGCAGTTGGGTCACACAGGCAGTTGTGCTCCCCCTCATCTGTTTTGCATCTCATGGGAGATAGAGGTGGCATGTTTCCCTTAAAAATCTACAATACCGTCCACTTCCAGATTGTATCAACACCCAAAACAATATAAAAATCAAAATATGTGATTGACATTCCCTTTGTTTTCTTTAGTTGAAGGTGCAAGTACAGAAATGAACAGAGGAGTTTCAAATTCAGACAGGAGAGGTCCTGGACAAGCTCAAGGTAGAGGCGCATGGCCATCACAAGGCAGAGGTGATGGGCATTCTCGAGGCAGAGGTGGCTGGCAATCACAAGGCAGAGACAAGAGGTATCAAGGGAAGTGGAATTGGTACAACAAGTTTAAAGGACGAAGTTCAAATAGAAATACTGTTATGCCCACCCTCCCCCATAGATCAAATGTTACATCTTATCAATCTCAAAACCATCAGTTACAAATAGTAGATATGTTCCAAAGCATACCCAGCCCATATCAAGGGTGGAAATTGTATTTTCCACAGGAAACATATAAAGAAGGTTCCACTACTGTGATTAAAGTGCAAGCAATGGAAAAATTCCTTAACAAGAACAGTTCTCTGTACTCATACTCTGCTGTAGAAGAGAGAAGGTTTTTCACTGTTGATCTCAAAAGTTTAAAGAGTGACAGTGACATCACTTCACTTTGGCCATCTTTTGAAGAGGATTTGTGTGAAGTTCCAGAACAGACCATAAATTGCTTGGGTTTAGCAATGCATCAGTTGGTTTTAACAGCATTACAGAGTGAAGTGAAGGCACAACTACAAGATGGTGAAGTGATGCCCCCAATAAATTTGCCCAGCATCAGAGCTAGAATTGTAAATTTTGAGCCTGTTACACAATTGAAGAATCTCAAGGCCATATTCTTCAGAAAACTCGTCTCTGTACATGGTACAATAATTAGGGTTGGAAATATCAAGTTGCTTTGTGTATGGATGGCTTTTCAGTGTAATACTTGTCATGCAATGCAATGTGTAAAACAGCCTGAAGGCTTCTTTACACAGCCAACCAAGTGCGTCACTGAAGGCTGTCGTGCAAAATTTTTCGCTCCACTACACTCTTCCCCATTTACTCAGACAATAAATTGGCAGTCAGTGAGATTACAAGAGATTGTCGCTGATGATCAACGTGAAGGTGGACGGGTACCACGCACTGTCGAATGTGAACTTACAGAAGATTTACTAGATTCTTGTATCCCTGGAGATGTGGTCACTATTACTGGAATTGTCAAGGTTCGCAACAGTGAAGAATACACTAAAAAAAAAGTCCCAAGCATGTTTCTTATGTATATTGAAGCTGTTTCTGTCGTGAACAGTAAAAATGAAACTAATGCAGGCTGCAATAAAGGTATTGGAATTGAATTCAACATTAAAGACTATTATGCTATTCAGGAAATCCATTCACAACCAGATCTCTTCAGGCTCTTGGTAAATTCCTTATGTCCAACAATATATGGGCATGAAATGGTAAAGGCTGGACTGTTACTAGCTCTTTTTGGAGGCACATTACATCATACAGATGGGAGATCAGACCCGCATGTTCTAATGGTTGGTGATCCCGGCCTAGGCAAGTCGCAGATGCTCCAGGCATGTGCCAGTATTGCTCCCAGGGGAGTTTATGTATGTGGTAATACCAGTACTGCAACTGGCCTAACTGTTACACTTACAAGAGAAGCTGGAGGCAACTATGCTCTAGAAGCAGGTGCTCTGGTTTTGGCTCACCAAGGTTGTTGTTGTATAGATGAATTTGATAAGATGACAAGTCAACATCAGGCACTACTGGAGGCTATGGAACAGCAAAGTATCAGTATTGCTAAGGCTGGTGTCATATGCTCGCTTCCAGCAAGAACATCCATATTAGCAGCTGCCAATCCAACTGGTGGCCACTACAATTGTGCTAAAACAGTGTCTGAGAATCTACGAATGGGTCCAGCACTTCTGTCTCGGTTTGATTTGGTGTTTATACTACTAGATCAACCAAATGAACAGTTGGATAGCCTGTTGTCAGAGCATGTAATGGCATTACATTCTGGTATCAAGTGGAGAGGAGAAATACAGCAACAATCAGGTGGTGTGTCAGATTGCAGTGGTGAAGAAACTGAGCAGCCCCTATATGTGCGGCTCAAGTTGCGACCCGGTGAAACCATGGATTTCTTACCACACCAGCTTTTTCGTAAGTACGTTATGTATGCTAGGAAATATGTACAGTCGCAACTAACTCCACAAGCTGCCAGTGTTTTGCAGAAGTTCTATTTATATCTGCGCCGTCAGCACCAGTCAAATGACTGCACACCCATCACTACTCGTCAGCTAGAGTCTCTTATCCGTCTTACTGAAGCGAGGGCAAAGCTAGAACTGCGAGAAGAGGCCACAGAGAAGGATGCACAGGAAGTAGTAGAGATTATGAAATACAGCATGGTGGACACACTTAGTGATGGATATGGTAGTGTCGATTTTCGCCGTTCACAAAATGGCTCAGGCACATCTACCAAAAATCAGGGCAAGAGGTTTATTACTGCATTGCAACGACGGGCTGATGCACAAAGCCGTTCAGTGTTTTCTGTCCAGGAGATGAAGGAAGTAGCTCAATTTGCAGGAATTCAAGTTACAGACTTTTATGGTTTTTTATCTACACTAAATGTGCAAGGATTTCTCTTGAAAAAGGCTTCAAAACTGTATCAGCTACTGACTGTTGACTACTGATTCTTCGGAATTTTTAGAAAGCACAGTGAAAATTTATTTTGCAATAAGAATATTATTATTAAATTTGTTTAAAAGTTGCAATTGCTGAAATTTAAAACTGTAACTATCACAGTAGGCATTCTTGGATAGAAGATATGTCTCTGAAAGTAGAAGTGAACATGTTCCAGAAGGGAGTAATGATTAACATGCAGTATTATTACACCACTGCCTTAGAGTGTCTTCCTTTTGCAGACTGCAAAATGTATTAATACCTGGAACACTGCTTAGTGAAAAGAACTATGTTTAGTATAGTGATCCTACAGCTTAATTTGTGTGATATTTGCAATAGCAGTTTCACATCAGTTCCTTCATGGTTTGATTCATTTTGTGAACACTCCAAAATACACAAAATTGTTAGTATAAAAGGAGGAGGAGGGGTGGAGAAGTGACAGATTTTTAAACAGCTAAAATGAATGGTGTTAAAGTTAAGGGAATTATATATTTTGTAATGGATATTAAAGGCAGCAAAACCAAGGACACAGTAGAGGCACTAGTGAAAACAACTGTCAAAAATCCTGTCCAAGTCACAGTAACTTGTTGCTTAATTTAACCATATCAGATGTTGTAGTGGATCACATCACATTTGCTTGCAAAACATTCTTCCAAGCAGTTTCTCTTAATTCGTCCCTTCTTACGCTGTGATTTGTACTTCTTTCTATGGATGAAGGTCCATATGAAGAATAGTTGTCACTGTATGGATGCAGCACAGGTTTGTACAACTTTGAAAACTTATGCAGATGGTCATACAAAGTGGCTTCCAGCAATGTCTCAAACAACTATAAAAATGAAGACTTCCTGCAACCTTCATAAGAAATGATGTGGAAACTCAAATCACACAACTGCACAAACTGCGACTTGTCTTTTTTAAAGTAACTGCAACTAAGGCTTCTTACTGTAGGCAGATTTTTAAATAACATGCCTGTCTACAAACTTCTTGAGGGTATTGTACACATGCTTCTGACATAATAAAAGGAGCATAAAAGAACTTCTTATAATATATGCTGCTTGAGGAAGAATTGAAAGAGGATGCAATACAAAATAAGGCATAATTTTATAATCAGTCATATTTAATTTCTATTCCAACAGTGAATCTGCCAGACTGGAGCCAGTGTAAGGGTTGTATGATTGCAAAGACAAAGTTTCAGCTATAGACCTTAATCTAAATTAACTCTACATGCCTCAAGTTTTACATCCATACCAAACAAAACTTATTACTGAAAGGCTAACAGATATTATTTAAGCAATTAGGTATTTACATGCCCAAACATGGCAAGTACAATCAATTACAACAAACTTAGTTTACAGTTGCATTTAGTGGAAAGTGTGATTATTTCTTTTCTTTAAAAAAAAATACTATCTATTACTGAAGTAGGAGATTAGTCAGGGAATAAATAATGATTTTACAGTTATATGTAATTTTATAAGGAACTTGGCACTAGGACAATAACCAAAATTATGAGGTTATCTTTTTATGAGGGTGGCTAAATATATCTGCACAAAGACTTTGAAATCAAAATTCACGGGTAATAGATTCTGTGTGTGTGTGTGTGTGTGCGTGCGCGCGTGCATGTGCAAAACTATCACAAGGTTAATTCTAACATATCCTATGTAGAAGTTATGAATAAAATCTCCAGATCTCAGTGGAATATTATTCATCCTGGGAAGTGGTTTCTGAATGTTCACGTGTCTGTCCATGCACATCTGTATAATTTGAACAGTTAAACAGATCTTATATATATGTAATTTTCTTTATTCCATAAATAAACTGAGTATGCTTGCTGTGAGGTTTGAACATAAGACAGAGATTCTCCAATAAAACAGACCCAAGCTATTTATTGCATGGACCAAATATACTGAAAGATAATAATCTGGAGCTTACAGCCTGCTCTTTTCACATGCACAAGAGATTGGAAGGTGTCATGCATGTTGTACCGTCTGTTTCCTACTTGATGCTTGGCATTAAAATTAAGTACTGTATGTGAAAATGGCATATGCATAGTGCTTCTAATCTCATCAAATACCCCATCCACAGCAGATCTGCACTCTTCTGGGATTTTATACAGTGCAGATTGGTAGTTTGTTACCAATATTTCAGGACAACTTCCACACAACAAAACTCTTCAAAAAACAAAACATAGGTGTGGCATACAAAACTAAGAATAACATTGGAAGAATTTTAAACAGGAACAAGAAACAAATGATCGAAGTTCCACATCAGTGGTGTATACCAACTTTGATGCCTCGATTGCCCCTTTATATATACTGGACAAATGGACACACAATACCAGACTAGGTATAAAGAACACCTTTTAGCCTTCAAAAGTAACAGGAATAATTCAGAATTTTCCCAGCACTTGATAAAAGAGTTGACACACTCTCACTCATATGGAATATGTTATGGATGTGGTACACACAACACAATGGAAGACATCTTGGTACCAATGAAAAATATTACATACACCGTGACACTACAAGAGGTACGCAAATTAATCATAAAAGCAGAGTCTCGGAAAACAAAATTTTTGATGTACTAGTATATTATGACTCACAGCAAATGGCACAGCAGTGTTCTACTCATTTTGTAACAGAATAAATGCTAGTTCTCCTCAAGCTATGTTACAAGCTCGGTGCGTGAGAGCTGCAGTTATCCCAAACTCACATTTACATACCATTGCCTGCTAAACTGTAAGTAACACACTGAAAGGTTAACAATTTAGTGCTCCTGTTAGACAATCTAAATTCTTATTATAAATACCATTACAAGAACGTACTTTACAGACATATGTATAGTGCAATATAAACAACAGAACAGCCTCTCCAGCTAAGACGATGACACACTGCTTCCCACCAACTGACTGCATTATTTATTTTAACCTAGTTCAATTCATGACATAAGCAATGTGCAAAATATGAAATATAACATAACTGTAAAAAATGATACCTCATTTTAGCAAATATTTCTTTTTAAGTACTGGCCTGATGTTGACCCTTTAGGGTTGAAACATGTTGCTATAATAAAAAGTACCAAACCATAGTTGTATTAACAGTTCTTATTTATTTACCAATTGACCCTTGAAGATGGGACCAATAGGTTGTTCTGAAACACTGGTAACAAACTACCCATCTACTTGTGTAAAATCCCAGCAGAGTGCAGATCTTGTTAATATGATGGCAGAAACCTCAAATCATGCATAGTCAGGGATTTACTTTTTTTTATTTGTGAGATACAATTCTTACAGGATGAAAGATGCTCATCACCTGAAGCACCTGGTTCTGCCTCATGAACAGTCAAGAAGTACTATATATAGCTTATTACGTACAACTCATTACATTTCTATGATCAAAATAAAAACATCCCCCCACGCAGTTTTGGAAATGAGAACAGTTATGCTGGGTATTTCATTAGAAAAGGAATCACAGGAACTTTGTGAAGTTTTATGGAAAATAAACTAACACAAATTCCAAGTGGAAAAAAAAATATTGTTCACTTGTTTCGACAGGATAAGTTTGAGCTTTGACAGTGAGGGGAAATTACATATTGTTAGCCAAGTAAAGCTTTTAGTTGTAAAGTTTGGAATGCATGTAAATGAGATAACTGGTTACAGCATGCAGGCCAAATTACTGTACATTCTTTGATACATGTTACAGAAGAAAACCGTCACATCCCAGAAAACAACATTTTTCACAGCTGACATTACGAATTTCAAATGTTTATTGACTGTAGTTCAAATTTAACTTAAATGTCTTTCAGCATTTCAGCCAACTTACACCTCAAAATAAAAAGCAGTTCTTGCATTCCAAATCTTAAAATATTATTCACCACAGACAGTGTTTATTTCTAAGTATTCATATAGGCTTTTGAAACAACCAAAATTCTTTGCATTGGTAATAAGTATGTTACCAGTATCAGTGACTAAAAGTAACTGTTAAGTAATATATTAGTTATAATAAAGGAATTAATTACTGTCAAACATAACTAGTGTATATTTATACTTTATTCTGGCAACATGTTTAGAACCAATATGGTCACCTTCAGGCCAGTAACGTAAAATTCATAAAAAGTAATGTGTATTTTATATTACTGCCCTGAAGATTACCATTTTGGATCGGAACATGTTGCCAGATTAAAGTATATAATATATACTATTTACTTCATTATTTCAATCAACACAACAGGATGACAAACATAAATATTTATTTGTTGACCTTTTCACTCTGTATGGAAATTATACTTCAACAAAGGGTTTTAGGACAAAATTTACTGTGCTTATGTTTAGATTTTTGTGGCCTGCATCTAACCTGAGGCTTAGCCACATTGCATGTGAAAGGTATTCCATTATTGTGGCATTACATTGGAACTGCTAGCTGCTAAACCCCAAAAGATGCAGTTGCACGAAGTTAAGTACGATTACGTTTTAAGTATTATGTACGAACGGCATGTGCAAGCACGAATATTATACAATATAAACTGACTAAGTACAAGAAAGTTGTCAGAGGTAGAATTACAAAAAAATCGAAGTAATGCCATAAAGATAATTATAGAATATAAACAGTTCCTGCAAAATAATTTTAGACTCATTTTATATCCCTAAATTTTCATAAGAAGTTTGCAGTGTGTTTACATTTTAACTTGCAGACAGCCATTTCATTTCAAGCACATGTATGGCTTCTGCCTTTCACTTCAAATTTAGTAGCAACTGTTTTTATTATAAACAGTAGTGCCAATTAAGTGTATGTTGTCAGTATTGGTAGAGGGGACAGGAACAGTGATTTTTGTGCATTAAAAATGATGGAGAAATGTTGATATCATGATAGCTGAAGGATCAAAACAGCAACAGATGGAAAGCTAACATCAGAGAAAAACTTGCAAGATTATGCAACACAAAAAACTGCCCGTCTGAAGCTCAACAAAACCGGTTAGTCACAGTGGGTTTCAGTATGCATAAATTACCACAGTATTGTGTTTAAACCCACAGTATGTTTCTATTCAAATTCAAGACTGTAATGATGGTTTTCTTATTACACCATGCAGATAATAAATAGAAGAAGACGTGTCGTGATGTATGTGTTCTGAATAGAAAAAAAGTTATTTATATCATGCATTTGTATGTTCTGCCTTGTAAATATGTTAGCTTATCTGAAGAGGTGTGCTTTATAACTGTATCACGTTTATTACACTGAATTTTGTATGCTTCAAATATTCAGTGAATACGTTATAGTGAATGTGTCACATTTTTTTTGTTTGTGCTCATTTCTTAAGCAAAAATCAGATAAATGTCACAGTTCTTTTATTAAACTCTGTCATGTGTCTGTTAAAATCCTCTGTACCAGACATCCCATTTTCTTATAAGTATGTCTTATATTCAAGGTCTTTTGAAAACAAGGTTACAAAATGCACAAATCAATTTTGAGAAAAAAATTTGGAATAAATGGTACATGCAACAATAACATCCCTGGCTTTAAGAACAAAACCACACATTTACCATAAGAAATGAAAGAAGCTAAGTATTTAAGTTCAGTGTTGTTACTGAGGTCTTACATCTCTTTATCCATGGATTGCCAATCACAAAGAAGAACAGATGTTTATAGACCACAGAAACAGTGACATTTAAGTGGCTTGTTCTACTTCTGGAACAAGGAGAATTTCAGTGTTTTGTAGTGTGATTTATAATGCAATAAAGTATATATACTCACTTCAGCAATATGTAGCCAGAACAGAACAAGTTTAACCTTTAACAGATGATTGGGACAATGCTGGCCTATAAAATGTATATTGTTTTCATCCAAAATGGAGAAGTCCCACAGTGGGCATTTAAGTTGAACAGCAGCAATGAGGGGTTTAACAGGCTGTACACTGAAGGTTAAATATGAAGAATATAAACAATAATCCTGAAACAGTAACATGTACAGAAAAGAAATCAGCGTCCTTGCTTGTTACAACTGGAAGTGTTACAAACAGAGGTAGAGGTTACAAGCACTGAAAGTTGACATATGTACATATTCTAGTTTTCAGTCATTAACCACCACATAATGTCTAGCTGTGCTAAAAACTCTTCATAACTGTACATGGTAAATGATTTTTCAGGCTTTAGCTTTAACATCATTACAATGCTTATCATACACTTAATTTCCATTTGAATGTATTTATTCTTATGTTTATGCACCATGACGTTATTAGGCATGCAAAACAATGGTACTAGTATTACATTAATTCAAGAATGAGGGGGTACCATAATTATGAGTTGGCAGCAATTATTCATTTTGAAAACATACTAAATGTGTGTCTATTTTATGTATGTAATTTGTGATTCCTTACTTCAGAGTCTCAGAATAATGATGGAATTAAGGACAACAAGTTTCTGAATTAAATTAACTTTCCTATCACTCACCAATGCATCCTGTGTGAACATTCAAAAGTATACGATAAAGTAAAATAAATATGAATTCACTGATACTAAGTAGCATGCAGGGGTATATTTATGATTCAATTTCCTTGCACTGAACATTATCTTCATTACATTAGCAAATGTGTTAACTTCTTACCTGCACTATCAACCAACTTCCTTTGTCTGCGATAAAAACATTATCTTTCAAGATCCATTTTCTAATCATTACCTATGGTCTTTTGGAACATACTTTGTTCCTTTAACATGAAAAACTAATGTAACATGAAAGCATAAATTTTCTGGCAAAAGAATGTGTATTTTTGTTCATAATTTGTTCATATGGAACAAAAAAATATAGAGAATTCTAAAGAATGGATATTCTGTGATCAGTAGCATACGAAGTCTGTGAACAAGTAAAGACAATTTACCAAAATGCCACAAAACACTTAAATCATGCAGCACTGTTACAGCATGTTAGTGTATGCTCACCAAGAATGAAAGGTAAGACAAAGTAAAAGCTATCTAAAGCAATGTTTAAAGTGTACTGAGTGCCAGCTTACCAGAGACACATCTGTATATCACAGACTAAATACTATAAAAAAACATGACTGACAAAGACATAGAATTGATTTTAGAATTCTATGCAGCATCAATTGAGAAACTTTTCCAGTTCCACCCAAAATATGTCTGTTAATTGCAGTACACAATGTTCATAGTACTGCTTTATTTGAAAGATCATGTTTCTGTCACAGTTCACATTTCATCAACCATATAATGAAATTTGGAACTTATACAACTGCGATGTACTTAAAAATGTGTGTTTCAGCTGCAAAGAGGGTGTTGCCATGTTTTAAAAAAGTATGCAGCAACAAACAGGCCCTTCCAGAAGTTTCAGACAGCAGACTTACTTAACTGTGTCTTTTGGATGTCCCTTTAGGCACTCGGAATAAGCATCAGTTTCCCAACAACAATATGGCACACTCATAGTTTCATACTTTTCTTGTAGGATGGAAAGATCCAGTAATTTCTTCAGCCCCTGATATGTAACTCCACAGCTTTATCTCCTTAGCACACACATTACTTCAAGCCAATGCATCATTCATTCACTTCACTGCCCAGTTATTGCAGTAGTCAAGAGAAACAGACAAAATGTAAGACTCATGAAGGAAAAAATCAAACACTGACTCCATTATGTATACTCTACTCTAGATGTCATCACTGGAGCATGTATAAAATGACTGGTAACCTGAATTAACCACCATATTATGTAGGATGATACACAACAGTACACAGATGTGCACATAACACATCTCTTATGTTTTTCTGTTATTTTTTTTTTGGCAAAATCACTTACACATCTCTTGTTTCACTCAGTAATATCCACTAATTCTATTTATTTGGAGCTATTTTAATTACTTCTTTATTAGAATAAGTAGGAATACTCATTTTATTGTGTTAGTAACGGAAGTTATCAAGAGCTGTACATAATTATGCATACTTCAAGCATCTTCATATTAGTTCAGGTATTATTTTATTCTAATTTCTGATTTTAAATCATATTTATTTGTCATTTTTAACCACTTCACCAAACACAAACTACCTGCCTTCGTCTATAACAAACTAAACTTCATTAAATATATATGGTCTGTTACTAATTTATTTTCCCTCTAAAAGCAGCCTACTAACACTCAACTCACAGCCAACATCACTGATGACCCCAATGGAACAAACAACATTTGACACAGCTTACCAGGTAGTCAAATTGCTACACAGTAACAGTCTTTCATCTTGCAAGTATTATTTAAGTTTGCAGTGCCCACATGATCTCATTATTGGACCAGCTCACTTGTATAGTTTATAACAAAAATACAGCTTTCCACTAAATTCAGTTCTTCCTGTCAAATTGATGCCCAACACTCTGAATTAAAAAAGAGCCCTGTGGTCGTTGTGCAATAGAATTTACAGACTTTCTTTCTTCCCAAGTTGCATTGTGCGTTGTACAATAGGTGATCTACTTTCTTGTTGCTGACAGCAGGAAACCCACTGTTGTCGCCTTTCACTATCTCTCTTCTGTTTTTCTTCAATTCTCTCATGTAAGTAAATAAGAAAAAAATCTTCCCTTTGTGCAATATATGTATATATGGATGCAGTATTTATTGACAAGCTACAAATGGTAATTTGACAATGATGGTGATAATGAAGATCAAAAACTGACATTTTATTATTGAAGGTCCATTGGTCTGTTTTTTTGTGAGATTTAAAAGTAAATATTCATAGTGTTCATATCAAGTTGTTATGTTTATGTGTACTCTAGCCAGGAAATACCGAGTTGAAAATGCAGATTAAGGCCAAGTTTATGCAACAGAACCATTCACTGTCTTTTTTTGCTGTTCTGATCCTACCAAACAACTTAAAAACACACAGTTCCTGGCAAGTGAGGGGTTCTGGCAGTAGATTTCCATCAGGGCCAATGGAGTCAAGGTTCCTCATGTGCCAGGTATGTCATAACAAATCGATTCAGATGAATGACTGGAACAGATGAACATGTGACAGGCAGTACTCATATGAGACGACAGTGAATATATGCTTCTTGGTGGAAAGTTGCATTCTGCATGCCTTCTGAGCAAAGCATTATCTCAGTGATATCTGTTGCAAATCCATAACACAATGATCCACTGAGATGGTACAGCCTTGTGTTCCATGCTGTTCACTCCTTACTTGAGCGAAGCCGTGGAGCCCGGCGGCACTTTCTGTCAGTAGACCCAGGAGACAGGGATCCACTGAGGTGTGGTATGTACTCGTTCTATGGCTTTCTCCAGGGCAGCAATTGTCTCTTCAATATCATTGTTGACAATAGTCAGATCAAAGAAGTGACCATAGGCCTGCCGAAGAAGATCTGATTCCTTTGCGAGACGCTCCAAGCTTCCATCATACTGAAATGTAATAACAAACACATAAGTGCAAATCACGTCATGGTGTTATGATCAGCAAACTGACAATCCTATTTAAGAGGTGCTATATGTAACAGTTGAACACAATATAAACTTTATATATATTTCATCCATTGTCTTCAAAGTACACTACATGTTTTGGTCTAACTGAGACCATCATCCAGGATACTAATACAAAGAAAGATAACTAGCAAATATGTATCAAGAGAAGGGGCCCTGTTTTTCAACTGCTGTGATGTACATCAGTTCAATATAATAATAGAATATGTGTGAATAACTCAAAATTTTGTAAAAATTATTATTCTTCCGGTTTCCATTTTCTTGAGGGAAGCAGATGTGTACTACATGGGAAGATTTTTTTATTGCTGCATAACCTCAAATTAGAATGCTTAGTATGTATCTTAAGTGGTTTTTACCCATCGTGGGCCAGGACTTATAAAATCTGCAACATAGGAGGCAAGTCATAGGTGAAACATGTGTTCCAGAGTATTGTGTTAACTGTGGAGGTATGGTATGTTATATAGCTGTACTTACTTAAACATAAATATAGTATGTTCCAAGGATAAATTAGAAGCTTGCAGTTTGGGGATTTTATTAATTTCTTGCACAATCTAATAATCTGTGCTTGCTAGTTATATACTTCCCTGCTAAAGGCAATCAGTGGACAGACAAAAAGAAACAAGAATGCTCTTTCCACATATGTTTTTCAGTAAATGTCAGTATCTCTCTTACATAAATATATGACATTACTTTCAAACTTCTATTACAACACTAAGGTCTTTTCTTGCAAAATTATAATTCAGTGACAAAAATACTTCAGAATGTTCAAGTATGTAGAAGTTACAATGGTTAAGAGGTCACTACACGAAACTTTTGTAATGTGTACCATTCTCAACTCAATTTGGTTACTGAAAAACACCAACCCAAATAGTGTAAGAAAGAGTGCCACTACAGACACATATAGCATCTAGCAATATGAAATGAGATGGCAATGGCATGGAACAAATAAACATTAAGAACTAGTAAACAAAGTTACTATTACACAAGTTATGAACTGAGTTTGGGACACAGAAATGAAACACAATTCATAACAAAACATTTCACATAACTTCAATTCAGTTCTTGTTACCAATCAAGGTGGACATTTATCAAAGAATCTGCATCAGCAACCTGGATGATTGCCACTGTACCATTTTATAATACTACACCAACAAATGCAACAATATTGTGTTTACACATTTACATTATATTAAAACATACTAAATTACATGCTGTAAAATCCTGACATCTTGTACTTCATGTTGAAGAAACTGGGAGGTAAATTGTTGGTTGCTCTGTGTAGACATGGGAGACATCAGGATTCTACAACATATAAATTAGTTATTTAAGGTCTTATACAAGATCATTTAATGTACACACTTCCTGATGATGATCCCACAGGTACCAAAACATGGAAGAGTTTCGAATGTTTTAACGTAATATTATTTTATATTACATATTATTATATTATTTTAAATCATTTACTACCAATGCATGGAATTAATAACACAAAATTGTTCCATTTATTTGCATTTCTTTCTGAGGAACGGAGTACAATGCCAAAGGATGAAGTATATTTCAATATGCAAAAGCTAGAAATTAGCAGGACAAAGGAAAAATGTAATGCAGCTGGGAGACATAGTACTGTATTTTGTTACCAAATTTGTCCATACATATTCATTATCAGCCTAATGTAACATGACCACTGAATAACTTAACTCAGGTGTGCCGCAAGGGAGCGCTTTGGGCCCACTACTGTTTCTAGTGTACGTAAACGATATTTGGAGGAATGTTGCCTTGAGTATTAGACTATTCGCTGATGACTGTACAACCTATAGGAAAATCACAAATTAGAATGACATAGAAAAGTTGCAGAGGATCTACATACCTTGGGGAATGGGCAGTAGAAAATGGGAAGAAAATAAATCCTGTTAAAAGTAAAGCAATAAGATTTATGAGAGCTCAGGCTAAAAATCCACTGGATTACTCCCTTTGTGCCCGAAAAATTCCGGAAGCAAGCAGTTGTAAATACTTGGGAATAATCTTATGAAGCGATTTAAACTGGGTGGACCAAGTAAATTACACGGTGCAAAAAGCCGGAAGGCACTTCACTTTGTAATGCAGGTTCTCAAAAAAGGAAATAGGAATGCAAAAAGTTTAGCCTACACGTCATTGGTATGTCCTATTCTTGAATATGGGTCAGCATGCTGGGATCCATGCAGAGAAGGACAGATAAAAGTGTTAGATGGAGTACAGAAGAAAGATGCTCAATTTACAAATCATATGAAGGATTCTGAATGGGAAACCTCGACTCAGGGTAGGATGATAGTACGCTTATGCGCACTATTTAAAGCGTACTCTTGGGAACGGGCTTGGAAAGCTGTACGCAACAGGTTGCGAAGGCCTTACTATTTGAGTAGGTTTGATCATGTTCGGAAAAATAGGGACAGGAAGCAAAGAACAGATATCGGGAAGTATTCCTTTGTAAATAGGACCATTAAAAACTGGAACCAACTACCTGTAGAAGCGTTTGGGACTTTCCCTTGCAAAACCAAAATTTTTAGAAACAGAGCTAGGAAAGCAATTATAAACGGGGTGAAATGAAAGGAATAGAAGTGTGGTGAAAATCATCTAAAAGTGCAGTGAAGTAAGGTGAATTGTAGTGATGTGAGGTGAAATGGAGTGGCAGGAAATTTAAATGGTGTTAAGCCAAATGAGAGGGTAGTGAAGTGTAGCTGGGTGTAGTGGAAGTCTTAGTAACAGGGTGTCTAACATTATTGGAGGATATGTAGATCACATGAAGTTTGCTGCTTTTACGGCTTTTTCATTTATCGTATTCATGTTCTTTTGGTTCTTTTTTTTAATCATTGTGTATATGGCTGTATGTTTTGTATACTTTTGTTTAATTCTGTAAGTTATGTATTCTTATTGTTATATTTATGTATTCTAATTTTTATACATGCTCTGTTCTGTATATTCTGTTTTCATTGTGCCAACTGGCATTCTTCAACTACCCTGACTGAGGTTTTTCTGTGCTTTTTCCTCAGTTGTAAGGAAAATGCCAGGGTATAACCTGCAAAGATGGGGCATGGCCCACACTCTTCCCAATTAGTTAATTTTGTTGTTCTATGTATTGCTTGTGTCAATTGTGTTGTTCTATGTATTGTTTGCGTGTAAATGTGTACTGTACTACTGCCACTGGGTGTCAACCCAATTTCAGTTTAAAAAAAATATCATATCATACATAGATGTGTTAAGGTTTCTAAAATATATCAACCTTGTTTAATCCATGACATAGTCTCCCATCCCCATGCACAGGGCAGACCAACTCCTACTGTTCACAGTTACATAACACATTACATAACAGTCACTGTTTGAATGTAAGTGTAAGTACAATGCACATGGAATTATATTCTGGGGAATTATATTCTGTGACTATATGAACCTGAATTAATTAAATGGATATCAGGTACAAAGAATCCAACTTCCTATACATAAATATATACATTGACTTGTTCAAAATAAGTTCATGGATCTCAGATTATATGCCCCTACCGCCAAGTCAGTTCTGCTGGAATTTGACCAGCTTTACTTTGCATCTACAGAACAATTAAAAAAGAGAGAAAGAAGCTGTTTAAAGATAAATTCAAAGCTTTTCCATTCACTAGCCTGGATTTTTATGTGTATCATGGATGACAAGGTGATTGGGTTTGTTGAGCCTAGTCAATAAAAACAGGTCAGAAATTCTGTTGTTATAAATGGATGAAACCAACCACGTGGTGCAATGCTCTTACATCTGCTAGGTTCTGCAGAACTGGTGCAGCAATAAACACAACATAGGGTGCAAACTCTGCTGTCCGTAACACTTTGAGTGCCTGCGGTTCCACATCCAATATGGCCATCCGTCCCTCCTGATGAATCTTCCTGATTGTCTCAAGTTTTGTGCCATACATTGCCTCTTCATGAGTTCCTGTCCAGGAGATGCAAGGTAATGAGATTCACATTTTGAAATATACTATATTAAAAAATTTTTAATTTCTGTCCTTTAAAATCAAATGACAGACTAGGTCTAACATACAATTCTGCAAGTGGAAGAAAACAACCGTCTATTGAAATTGTGGGAAAAATACTGATGGATTATCCCCTTCCACAGCTCCCTCAATCTGCCATTCTTCCTTATGTGTACCTCCAGTCATCCAGCCATTCTTTACACGTGAATGGTGGAAGTGTTGACCACATCATAACATTCACTAATGACAAGCTATTATATTGGCTGATGTAAGCCCCAGATGGTGTGGAGGGGAATACTACAGTAGGCAGAAACAAAGAGTCTTGAATTACAGAACAACTATCAATTATTGTCAACACCACTAATTCTATTGTATCATACAGATATGTGGCCACCTGTCTCAACCAGCCACATGGTCATCCTCAGGCCATTTAAATAAACAGAACATTAAAAAAATCAACATTATAATTCCTTATGGGGTCAGAGTGAGCCTCAGGATGACTAGGTGTCAAGTTTAGACATCCATAGAATATAACAGAATTAGTTGTGTTGATGGTAACTAATTACTATTCTGTAACTTATGCAAAAGAACAGGATGTCCAAGGTTAAAAAGAAGGCCTGAGTGTCGTCTTTCCCAGCATCAATGGGATTTCCTTTCACAGCATTTCTGTAGCATTAGGTCTACATTATCATGTACTGGATACATTGCATTGAAAATTACATACCATATTCCAAATATTCATTTGCTGCAATATCAGCCATCATTTCATCATGTGAAACAAAATAGTAATTCCTTCCATTCTCTTCATCATTTCGTGGTGGTCTCGTTGTATCTGGAAAAGGGTTCACTAAAACTGTGGAAAACTGCTAAGAAAATTTAGGACAAGATTAAAAATGTTGCCGTAGGTAAGTGAAACATATTAAAAAACTTCAAAATGCTCACATATTGTTGTTCTTACAATTTTGTTTGAACTCAGGATCCAGAATTTTATCACAATAAAATGTCTAAAATGTTAATATTTTTTTCTACCTTTCTTTATTTTTTTGTTTCTTGAATTTCTCTCTCCCATATCTGTGGGTTGGTGTAAACAAATCTGCATTTGAGTGACAATGAACCGTTGGTTCATTTATCAGCATCCTCCTTTCTTTCAAAGCTGGATTTCTCCTGGATTTAATCAAAGCAATTTACCATGTCTCTAAAATAATGTTGAACCTAGCAGACTGTTGAAGGAAAATCAGTTTCACGCATTATTGCCATATGATGTCTACATTAAAACCCCAGACACTTAATAAAACAGCAATGTAAGAAAAACAGTAGTCATTAAAATGTAAATGCAGGTTGAAACTTCCATTCAACTAGATGAAATATGATTTATTTGTCAGTTCCAGAACCTTCCAAATTTCAACACAGCCTATGTGGAGGACTGCCACAGTACCTACTGTTTTCCTTGTAAGGTATTCAGTAATTTCAGTTAACACTTTATGTTGTAATTGTCCACACCACTCATTACATTCAAAGCATAAATTTTAGGTCATGTACTGGATGCAGTCTTTGGAAATTACCTTACAATAATGTCATAAAAATAAATTTAATTATCAGTTGTATATACTCGTAAAATATGTGATGCAATACTGAACAATATGTTTATAATTAGAAATCCAATATGTCCATCCAAACACAACAATTTACTTATTTATCATACAAACATCCTACAAAACTGTGGGCACTTTTCTTGTTGTTCTTGTAAATGGCCTAGCTAATTGTGTGACAGACAAAACTACTGTGTTTGTACTGGACATACTGCATGTCTGATTACTCAAAACATAACACAGATAAATTGTCTTAAAAAAATATGTTTATATTATGAAAGAAATATACACAATGCAGTGATAAAAAGCACATCCATTCTTAACTGCACACAAAGCAATAAAAGAAACCATACGTTGAGGGTATGCCTTTCTGTTCATTTGTCATGACAGATCAGTACCAAAAGAATAAGGTAGTTCATTTCTTTTTAATTTGATTTGGAAAACCTTCATTGAAAGTTTCCAGACGATTTAAATTCTCAGCCACATTAATAACAAATATTCTCTTTGCTTACGGCCCTAAATCAATAAGCTAGCTGCATGTAAGGTTAACAGAATGCAACGGGGAATTCAGCATACATTATGCAGTGCTCACTTCATAATTTTATTACTGTTTTGCAAAGTTCACGCATGATTTTTTTCTGCATAAGATCTGTGTACACTTACAGTCACCATCACAACTGTTTTAAAGTATTTAAATGTACTTACGTGGGATTGGGTATGCATACTTGTCAGGATTCTTTGCTATCAGTGTGTTCTTTATGTGTCTTCTGCCAACTCCATGAGCTCCTAGGAGCACTAAGGTCTTCCTCTGGAATGCTGGATCAGACACTATTGATTACATAAACACAGTCAATCTTTCTTCACCTAACAGCTGAGTGTTAAACAACAAGAAGAATATATCAATTGGGGATTCCAGAGGATTTTATTTCCACCTTAGAGGGAGTTGGATAGTAACGCAATAATAGTGAGATGGGAATATTTCACATATTGGCTTCCGGGCATACACATGTATAAATCTCAATATTTCTGAGTGACAACACAACACAATACAACACACAGTCCCATACAGGTCCAATTTCAGACTTAAAAAAAAGTATCACAATTTTAAACATGGCATGCTCAAGTTTTCAGATTATACTTTAAAAAGTGAACAGTAAAAAAGGAAACACAAATACGGATGCCCCATCCCACTGTGTGAAGCACCCACAGTTTTGTAAACATATTTCATTGAACAAAACTACAATATTTTATAACAAAGTGGTTATAAGTAACCTTCTGCAACATCATTTGAAATAGGTAACTTTGTCCTTAAGCTATTGAAGCAATTGATTTAAATACACTTTATATACAACCCTTCAGACAACAGGCAATGACAAAACCTTCAATGAAGTTGGAGATTAAATTCTAACTTCGCCCAAAAAGGAGGAGTTTTAAATTTATAATGCGCTCATGCATACACTGCACCAAGGCTGGTGACAGGTGAGGAATTAAAGGTCCTTACAATGCACAGAGGCTGGGGTTGAAGGGTTAACGTAATAACTGAGCCCTACTGCATGAAACAACAGCATGATACAAGAATATTTCAAATGCAAAACTATTTCATTCACATGCAACTTAATATGAATATGTATACTGCACTGTGAGGGATATTCTGTTTAAAATAGGACCATATCTCTCAAGTAAAGAAACATTGTGTCAGCAAATAAGGACTTTCTTCTTACCCCAACCTTACAGATAAACTAAAGCTCTTCTATTCTGATATATTAGATTTTCAGAGCAATAAAGCTGCATACTGCAGTCTTGTTGGTTATGACAACATGTAGCCTGGTACGTGTGTGCTGAATTTCAGAGCCATATAAACCTACCATCTCATACCCTGACGACACAGCAACACACTCCTCTGAAACACTTGTACCAACTTACCAGACTACAAGGTATCATAGTATACCAAGGCCCAATATAATGTATGTGAGCAGCCTAGGTTTTTCCTACATGATGAGAGTTTATTGCCATTTTAATGGCTGAAATTTGCAGTATTCATTAGCATTCATTTTGAAACTGCATTTCTGTAAATAATGTGAACATTATTAACATATGAACAACATTATTTCACGAAAAATATGATTCATAGTTCAGAGATTTCTTGTTCACAGAACAATATTAGTAAACCTCCTAGAAAATCAGAAAAGCTACAGTGACAATTTGAAAGGTTTTTGCTTATTCATAATTCTTGTCAGCTCATTCATACATATTATGATTTCAGCGTCATTAAAAATACCTTGTGACTACTGCAGACTACACTAACTGTAAATGCAGCAAATTTTAGTATGGCTTTACTTGTTTCGGTCACCAAATGTATGGCCTATGAATTTTCATTCAGAGTATTCTGCATAAGGCATCCAAACGTCAGAATGTTACTGTATGAGTCATTTTGAGTAAAAACTGCCATATCACCATATGCACAATTAGAAACCATAACGCTGCTATAAGCACTTTAATTTACATACGTGGCTGTAAACAAAACTTTATGTTAACATATATCTTGACACACTGTAAAAGTAATAACAAAGTTATGTGTCCCATAACATTACAAAAGAGAGATATCCATTAATTCTGAACCTACTGTACAACAGGAGCATGATAAAACCACAGACTAAAGACAGCAATTAATTCTTGCCCTACTGCAAGTACAACATCAGAAGAAAATTGTGTCAGAACCACAAAAGAAAGACATTAATTTTTAAATATGTTACAGAGCTAATTGTGTTAGTAAACACAGTTATATTACAACATGGAAGAAAAACATTAATCATGATTGGGTAAAATCAAAGAATGTCAATTTTCAGTTACATTACACTGATGATTGTTCAAAAGAACCTCCACCATTCTGTGTGTCTCAAAGATAACTAGGTGCCTTTCTGATAGTTTCACCACTTCCCTTATTTGGTCTGTAGACACCAAGAATCACTGCAAGAGTTCTTTCCTCACCTGTGATTTTGGCTGGTAGACCATCTCCTTCATGCGCCACACAAGACACAGTCAAGGGACATGAGACCTGGTGACCTCACTAACTAGATATGGACCAAAATTGGTACAAGGAATGAAGCAGTAGTGTTTGCCAGATGTGGGAGTAAGAATGAAAGTTGCATATACAAACTGATACCGTACATTATCTTGAAACATTAAAATGTTTACAGTGAAGTTACAATTGATAATAAGGCATATCTTGATACAGCATTTTTTTACTGTAAATGACCACCTACAAAATTTTATCCAACATCCTGCTCTTAAGGTTAATTCCATATGCGAAGGAAATTATCGGGGATCATCAATGTGGCTTTCGAGGCAACAGGTCGGCTATTGATCATATATTCTGCATTAAACAAATGCTTGAGAAAAAATGGGAATACAATGAAGAAGTTCATCAGCTCTTTATAGACTTCAAGAAAGCTTATGATTCAGTTAGGAGAGAGCTCTTATGTAAGATTCTCCTTGATTTTGGTATCCCTAAGAAACTTGTAAGGTTAATTAAGATGAGTCTGACTGAAACATATAGCAGAGTCCAGGTAGGCGAGAATGTGTCTGACAGGTTCCCTACTAGGAATGGTTTGAAACAAGGAGATGCTCTATCACCACTGTTTTTCAACTTTGCTTTAGAGTACACCATTAGGAGGGTTCATGTAAACCAGGAAGGCTTGAAACTAAACGGTATACTTCAGCTTCTGGCTTATGTCAATGATGTTAATATATTGGGAAGAAGTATACATATGCTAAAGGAGAATGCAGAAGCTTTAGTAGCTGCTACTAGGGAGATTGGACTGGAAATAAGTGCAGATAAAACTAAGTACATGGTCATGTCTCGAGAACAGAATGCAGGACGAAATCAGTGTGTGAGGATTAATAACAGTACCTTCCAGAGGGTGGAAGAGTTTAAATACTTGGGAACAACTATAACACATCAAAATTCTATTCCGGAAGAAATTAAGAGCAGATTGAGGTCAGGAAATGCTTGCTATCATTCGGTGCAGAATCTTTTGTCTTCTAGGTTGTTATCTAAAAATTTAAAGAATAAGATATATAGAACTATAATTTTGCCAGTTGTTTTGTATGGGTGTGAAACTTGGTCGCTGACATTGAGGGAGGAAAGGAAGCTGAGGGTGTTTGAGAATACGGTGTTGGGGAGAATATTTGGACCTAGGAGGGACGAGGTAACGGGGGAATTGAGGAGATTGCATAACAAGGAGCTAAATGATTTGTGTACTCCTCACCCAATATTGTGCGGGTGATAAAATCTAGAAGAATGAGATGGGCTGGGCATGTGGCGTGTACGGGTGAGGAGAGGGGGGCGTATAGGGTCTTGATGGGGAAACTGGAGGGAAAGAGACCACTGGGGAGACCTAGGCGTAGATGGGTGGATAATATTAGGAATGATCTCCAGGAGGTGGGATGTGGGTATATGAACTGGATTGGGCTGGCCCAGGATAGGGATGGGTGGCGGAGGCTTGTGAGTGTGGTAATGAACCTTCGGGTTCCATGAAATGTGGGGAATTTCTTGACTAGCTGCAAACCAGTTAGCTTCTCAAGAACGACTCTGCACCATGGAGTAGGTACATAAATGACTCATATCATAACATCCTGAAGTCTGGCATACTTTATGCAGAACATCCTGTGTAAACTCACGTGTAAAGTACCAATTGTAATTTTTATGAAACGGTTCATCACACAGCGTACAAGTACCCTGTGTTTAAGTACCTTAAAAACTACCAATTGCAGACGGGTGTGTTAATCCAAGAGGCTATAATCTATCAAACTGTTCTACTTTCATATGGAACTAACGTTTTATTTGTAAAATTTTCAGTTCTATATTGTAAATAGCACTAAGGATATATAAACAATCTTTAAGTCATACACATTGCATAAAAATGAAAGAGTAAAATTATGCAGTAAACTTACATGGTAGTTTGACAACTTCTTCATATGTAACTAAATCTAACTGGTCAAAAACTGCATTGTGTTTTGCCAAGTATTTATCCTTGTATTGTTTCTTCTTGCGTCCGAAGATTGAGCAATTTACTGAAAGCAAATTAAATTATACAGCAATAAGTAACATATCATTGATGGTCAATATAACATACGCAATTCTGGATTCAAAAATTTTGCTCCTAAAAACTTCCAATACAACTAAATAATGAAGTTTGGAGGATTCATTATATGCTACCCTGTTAGGCCAATTTGAGAAGAATTTGCCTATTATTTACAAATCTCTCTCTCTCTCTCACACACACACACACCAAGGCACAGTAAATGGAAAGGACACAGTTCAATTTACTTAAACCATACTTCACATATGACTAGTCAGTTGCTAAAGGTGGATTTCTACTGAAGATATCTTGCCCATTACCTCTGAACTTTCCCTTATCCTGCCGCAATTTCCTGCCATTTGTTGTATACACTTTATTTGTTTAAAAGCAAGCATTAAACAAGTATACTCAATAACCACACAGTTTGATTCACAATATGAATTATATTTTGAAATCTACAATATGAACACATCTGTAAATGTAGGTTAAAATTACATTAATTAAACAAATAATACTACATTTGCTGTTACTTGGAGTGCATAAAATAATCTCAACATAAAGATGAAATAAAAGGGTAAGTTACAGAAATTCCTACAGCTATTAGAAAAAACTATAGATAAGACTAAACATACAAAGTAAACTTCATTTGCATTACTGTGGTGACTATAAAGTCTGGCACCCTCTTAGGTTTTTCCTTTCAGTCTAGCCAAACTCCTGACCATAAATTAACCTTTTGGCACCGGAATTATTTTTTTAATTTTAGCACGTCCTGTATATAAAATGTGAATAATACAGGAACCAAATACATTAGAATTGTGAAACAAACTGCATTTTGAAGAGAAAAAACGGAGAATATATACCATGTTTAAAATATTCAGTACCTATATTTGTTGAATAAATATATAAAATGAAATTTTAGAGGTTAGCGGTGTGGTATGACCACTATAGTTGACATTTGGCGTCAAAAGGTTAATATTCAACTAATGACCACGTTTTGTAATAAATCTGTTGGCTATTTTGGCCCACTGCATGACAAAATAAAAAAGTAACAAGTTCCAGTAAACAAGTTAAAAACAAAGATTTTAGAGAAGAGCCATGAATTACACATATACTTCTCTGTAATTAAACACTGTTTTCTCCAGCAACAAATTGCCATTTAACTATGTGTCCTACACCTCACAGCCAGTGTACTGTACACTACTTCTCTACAAGAATTATCAGAACTAACTGCAACACCATAAAATGCCATGTGCTTTAGATTCCCTGCTCAAGCTGTGAAGCTTTTGACTTGCATTCAGAAGGCATTCAGTTAAAACCATGGCTAGCAAACCAACAGACTTGACTAAGGTCTTATGCAGTTTTCTTCTGTACTCTGAGATACAAAGAGCATCATTAAATAAACCATAACCAATTATCTGATCATGCTAATAATACCTGGCAAAGAGTAAAAAGTGTAAAGATCCTCATTATGTTCAGAAGTTAATAACCACACTCCACACTCCTTCACATTTACCGACATAATCACTGCACTCTTAAACAGAAAGCTGGTAAAGTTGGGATCAATTAGCTTATTTTATTTGTACAGGTGATTTATTAATTAATGTATTACTCAAATGCACCCCATTATTACACAACTTCTATATAAACAAACAATGTGCATTGTACAACATATTAATGTGAATTGAATACTACAGTTTAATACCTGAATAACTGCAAAACAATTATGTTTAACGGAAGGGATTAGGGCAATAGCAGGCCAAGTAATAAAAACTAAATATAATTTCACTTCCTTACTTCAGGACTAGCAAGTGCCAGTCAGAGATGAAGCCCACAACTTACAAACTGAGGACATGACAATGTGCTGCCTGATCAAGGCTATCACATACCTCATGGGGCAGTGGGAGTTGAGTACACAACAACAGGGAAGCAATAATTAGCATAAGAAAACCAATGATACTTCAGTGGCTGGACTGCTCCAGTGCCACTTTACCTACAATAAATCTCATGTAACATCACCTCAAACTGAACAATGTGTGGTTGAAAGTCAATATCTAATTATGTGAGCTATGGCAAGAACCAAATCACTTTTCAAGATAAATAAAATGACTTTATTTTATATATGGTTTTCATAACATTCTACAAAACCAATAAACAAGACTCAGAGTATCTATGCACTTAAGGAAACAAAAGTTGTTTGTTGAACTGGTGAACTTGCCTACTAGTGCACTACTCCTTCAGCTACCCTTCCCCCCCAAAAAAACCAGTTTCCTTCGTATGAAAGTCAAAAAACCAACAGAGTCAACAACAGAGAATGAAGATACAGAGAAGCTCAGACTTAAAAATCAAGTTCCAGCAGATCACAACATAAGCAACATTCAAATAGTTAAACGTATCCAGTCTCAATTATAGTCAGGATGTGTAAAGCATTCATTTATTAAGATATTATGCTTACTGTTGTTTGAGATTGTCAGTTTAATGTCAGAAAAAACTAAAATATAAAATTTCAGGTTTACTGGTCATAAATCTAACATAAAGTTAAGTGTACCACTGATGATCTGTAACACAACAGGGGAGGTAAGCTACTTGGCTTTTACCACTTTAATTTGCTACACAACATGAAAGAACTGAAGACTTCTATGAAGAATAACAAAAAGAAGCAACATATAAAATTTATTTTACAACATTTAAAATGTTGATTTCCAATGCTTATTAATTTAGAATCATACAACAAGATACGTCTGCTAAACACTGTCTTGAACAACCCTGTAATATAACAACATGCACTGATTTTGGCTATCATTCACACCAGCACCTACACGACACATTCAGTACCACTGAATTTTAAACATTACATGAGCCATGCATCAGTGGTGTTTAGTGCTGTCGAAGAGTTATGAAAAAGACAGCTGAAGTCTCAAATGCCTTGAGACTCGTACACAAAGTTAACTGTGCACCAAAAGCAGCTAGCAGAAACATTAACTCATGCAGTTCTAGTCAAAATGAGTCTTACATAAAAAATACAGTTAGCTTCATGTTTATTTATAGCTGGCAACAGGGGGACAGTAGACTCAATAAACAACATTCTATGTACTGGAAATTAGTGAAATATTTATCTGGACATGAGCAAACCTTTCCTGTTTACAACACATGCTGGCCATCTGCTCCACATTTCACAGCACAGTCCCAAAAAGAGATGAGAAGTTGGCATCCCACATAATTGGACCCCTACCATCCCAACATAAATTCATCTGTATACTTCTTACACAGACATTTGCTCATTTTACAACAGTACAACATTCTTCAACTGAGGTAATACATTGAGACTAAGAATGATCCCCAACAGTTACTTGATTATCCACCAATGATGCCTTCCGCATTAAACCTGACCTAGTATAATGACATAGGAAAAATGATAACAATACAGAATCAAGACACCAAGTGAACTTAAGGGTGATCAATCCAACTCTGTGGTCTTTTGATTTTAACAGAAAAGCTCACTACAGATAGAAGACAAAGCACTTAGCAGAATCAGGACATGTACATGAAAAGTTAATTTTAAAATTTCAGGTATCATCTGCTTCTCACATCCTTGTTTCTCAGTCACTCCTACAATATTAATACACTGCCTATGTAACTATAGAAAAGAAGTTGTATCAAGTGTACAAATAAAGGACAACACTTCCAGAATTCAATGCATGGATCATAAAGGAGATTTGTTGAGCACCATCTAATCAAGACAGCCATGCATAATTTTTGAGAAGCAATACCAAACTGTCCTCAATTCACTGCATCCACCTGAAACTATCTGCCACTATGAAGATGGAGGTCAGACATTCCTCCAAAAATTCAGAACAAATGTATGATCCCATATGGTGCAACTGTCCAGAAGAACACCTGTCATGAAAGCCTGAACACTCACATTAACAAACTGCATTCACAAATGTTCCTCTTTAAACAAAAATTTACTATATAACAATTTCAGAAAAACTGCATATGAATTGATTTCTGTATATTCATACATACATACATACATATGAGGCTTAACTTTCATTAATCCTTAAAGCACACTGGCACGGTATTTATATCCTGTGCCAGTGTGCTCTAAGGATGTTGTAAGAATAAATATGATTGAAAACAATCAATAATCATACAATAAACCAGTTTCACATGAGCAAAATTACAGTCAAAATCTCACACATAAAAATGATACAATATAAAAAAACAGTAAAAATCTGGTACAAAACACTAATAGAAATCATAATCAATTATTAAAAAATTAAAAACCCCAACTGGGCCTCATATGCAATATAATATTAAGAGTTCATATATTCTTCAATTTGAGTAGAAAGCTTTGTCAAATAAATACTATTTCAAATTTGATATAAGCATTTATTCCTCAGAACCTACTCAGCAATATATTTAGGTATTTTATTGAAGAATTTTATGCTATCATAGATGTCAGAACTAGTGATCCTCCATTAACATTCAACAGCGATAAATTACATTTAATACAGTTCATTTTCTGCTAAAATATGGGACAGAAGATACAGGCCTTGTTCCAGTTTCCATTACTGGTTAGGACACAAGAGAAGCTGCATCAAATAGCCCTCCCAAAATTGACTGAGCAGAGCTGAAATGTGATATGTTCAACGAAATACAAAATTCTGAAATTAAAAAAAAAAAAAAAAAAAAAAAAACACAAAAAAGAAAAAATAAAAAAAAAAAAAAAATAAAAAAAAAAAAAAAAAAAAAAAAAAAAAAAAATAAATATAATAATACGTCAATTGCTACATGTTTCGAGCCTCACTGGCCCATCATCAGGGAGTGTACAATGTTAACCTTTTGGCGCCGGAATTATTTTTTAAATTT
>Ga0136643_10001268_pt1 | contig 30382 bp, 19 predicted proteins | sample TergutLab28metaG_FD_96883 | JGI IMG/M metagenome (GOLD analysis project Ga0136643, IMG submission 96883) | Labiotermes labralis P1 segment gut microbial communities from Petit-Saut dam, French Guiana - Lab288 P1 (version 3) (version 3) | ecosystem: Host-associated > Arthropoda: Insects >... | reverse complement strand
GGCTGAAGTGGGCTTTTGCTGTACAAAAAAAGTGGGGGGGTGGGGGGGGGGGGGACTGACCTGTAATGTAATACCAGATCTCATGCCACTTACAAATTATTCAACAGGTTTTGTAGCCAAGGAAGGTACAGGAGATCTTAAGACCTACAGCAGATGTTAATGAGACATAGGAAGGACCAAATTTTGGAGTTGTAAAGTAAGTGTTATACAGTGATTAGCAGAGGTTGAATGACAATTCAGCCTCTGCTAATCATTGTATAATGCTGAAATACTGAACACTGAAACTGTATGATTTTAAGTGTTAGTTAACTTTCAGTAATCATGTGCATCCATGAATTGTGGCTTTCTGTACTAATGAAAATTTAAGTTTTTTGATGGCATAATAGTTATGTCAGGAAAGTGATATTGTTGTATTTTGAAGGAGAGGAATAAACAAATCCACAATTCCAATAACGGAATAAAATTTTAATACTTTATGTTACACATTTATCTCACACAGTTTAATGAACTTAGGCTTTTACTTGGTGCAGTTAACCCACTGGCATATAACTTTTATCATCTCAAGTAATGTTCTCAAAGCTTTATGGTATTCTGTACATGTCTGACCATTTATTTGCAAGTTTCAATAAGTTCATGCATGGAGGAAACAGAGACATACTAATAAAAGGAAATTTTTACACTACAAACTCAAGAGTGACTTAACTTGTTGGTTTTCTGGAGCATTGTTTCTCAACTTGTGGTTCACAGCCTAATTATTGTGTTCACCATTGTGTATATTACAACACAATCTAAAATATCAGTATTTTACAACTATAAACCTTTCTTTAGTTTTATCTTACTTTATACATGGCCTGTATTGAACACCGTTGCTCTTATTCCTCTTCTTGAAGTTTTGGAGTCTTTTGTTGCATTCTTTGGAAGCAAACAGCTCAAGTCATTATAAACCTCAGGTCCCTGGGAGACATGGCAACTTGAAACTGCTAACATATGCCTCTGTGCATTATAATTTTGTCTGTTAGTGCTCAGTGTGGGTGATTATGATGTCTCTTTCATCTTAAACTACATAAGAAATTAATTTTTACAGTGTTAATAAATATGTCTGACATAGTAATTAGACCCCTCTATTATTATTTGCATCAGGCAGTGCTTGAAAACTCACTGGTCTGTGAACCAGGGAAGGTGAAGAACCTCTGTTCTAAAGAGTAAATCATGAACAGAATTGAGTATAGACTGATTGAAACAACACTTAGCATGCACTACCCTTGAAGCAGTGAGAGCTTGTAAATGTAAATTATTGTATGACACAATGGGAATATAAGTGTCAATCTGTACATCCTGCCAAAAAAATATATATATATATATATATATGTGGATATGCAGCCTTCGCAAGTATGAATTGATGTCACAGAAGTATAAATGACCTGTACTGAGCATTTGACTTTTTATAATTGTTTGTATTGCATAATTTCTGAAATATTTTTCAGTTCTAGAAATCACAAAAGAAAGTGACATTGTTAGTGATTATAATTAGAATATATGTAATGTGATAATTGGAAGGCATTCTTAAAATATGTTAGTAATGACCTGGAATTCCAGCTGCACTGCATTTCGTTTACTCATATTGAGCTGAGACAGTGATTTTGATGTTGTGCTTGTACTTACTATAGAAGAGGCTTAGCATGGCACATCTAATGCACTTGCAAAAACTGATAATGACATGTTGCTATGTTGTTTACTGTACATAATAATTATTACTTATAAAATATATAATTTATTATAAATATGGTGACATATTACATAGATTTTAATACCAGCTGACCATAAAATTATTAATTACTGTATCAGAGCAGATGACTGACAAAGGTAAAAATGAGATCACAATGTTGCTCAGTCAAAGGACCAGCAGTATACCAGACACCTGCTAATGTACCATTGTCTCGCTCGTAAGCTTTTGGGATTAATGGTTTAGATACCAACATTTTAGACACTGCTGCAAATTGCTTTTTAATGATCTTTGTTATGGTTGTATATAAATTTATCACAGCAAAGCCCAAATTTAGAAATAAAGAACTTCATTGGGAAAATTTATGGAAAAATATATAACACATTCTTCTAAAGATTCTTAAATTAAACCATAATTTCAAACATTATGACCACCATCTTACATTTCACTGTGTTGGGAATACTGTTAACAAAATTTTTTAACAGAAAAAAGACATGTACACATATATGTACACATGTGTACACATGGCACCAATCATCCAGTGACACAGCACCATATCCCCCCCCCCTCCAAAAAAAATAGACGTCTATTGCACCACTGTAAAAGCCTAAAATCTTGCAGATATATTCCTCTTCTTTCACCCTGTTAGAAAACTTTAAATACTACAGACTAAAATATTCTGTTTCTTCATAGATCATAATCAGTATAATGTGACAACACTTGAAAGGTACAACCATGATATAACAGAACACACTTACCTAAGCATTGCATACTATGACACAAGTTCTCTCATTCAAGACATAATTCACAGTCCATACATTTTGCTGTAATATGAAGCAGAGTCCAAATACTCTGGAAGTAGGACTGAGTAACTTTGTACTCTCATTGAAGGTTACTGCCTAGCCTCATTCCTCATTGTTGACTTGATATTGTTGTTAACTGCAAAGTCATCATAATAGATCATTAGTGTACATAGTAGGAATGTAACCATATGATATTACAAAGATATTGCATAGAGTCATTCTAATCCATCTCAACGATTGACAAAATATTCGTTAAACATGTTGCTAAAATGAATTATTATTATTATCATTTCTTGTTATTATTATTATTATTGTTATTATTATTAAGTTAAAGTTTGACAGAGTGCCAAAGAATATTGCATGTAGGTATTTTAATAAACAAATATGTAACATTGAGGTAAGGGAAGGCTGTAGTTGGGTTGGGGAGGTAGACTTACTGAGGGTACATATTTATCACGCTCTTGATCTTATAGTTTAGATGGGGAGGATGTCCTTTATAAACACACTGACAGTTTCAAAATGTGTACTTATTTGCCACACTGGTCTCCTGCAGAATGTTGGCCTATTCATTCCAATCCACTGCCTTCACTTCCATGTTCTAACCTTAGGGCAAGTTGTATTACTGAATATGTTAACACAACAGTGACTTTACACTGATATTTGGGGAGTTCTTTATATCTCTGCTAGTCACTAAATATCTTAAATAAATTACCTGTAATTTACTTGGTGTCTCCAGCCAAGTACTGGGATTTGTACCTTAAAATAGGTTTTTACTACCTCCATCCACATCCATTCTTATTCACCTTTCTGTCATCTATTTAAAAATTCATATCTAAAGTCAAGAGTGGGCCGGGATGGCGAAGTCAGTATGGCGACTCGCTACAGGCTGGACGTCCGGGGATCGAATCCCAGTAGGGGCGATATTTTCTGCATCTGTCCAGACCAACCCTGGGGCTCACCCAGCCATCTATACAATGGGTACCGGGTCATTCTTGGGGGTTAATTGGCCGGGGCGTGGCGCTGACCACCCACTCCCATCTACAGCCCAGGTTAGAGAAAGAACAGAGCTATTTCTCTGTTCCATCTCTGCACCTTCATGGCCTGTTTGAGGGTGGAATTTATTTACAGTCAAGCTGCAATTAAATAACAGTCACCTAGGTCACTCTACATTTTGTAACAACCTTTTTCTGTGTATGTTAATGCTTATATCCCCAGTATCTTCATGTCCCTTTGACACTAATTACTTCACACAACATCTCATTTGATAGATACCAGGGTCTCATTCTTTGGAGGTAAAAGTGGCCAGGGTGTCAGGCTGACCACACACCTCCATTGAACATTGAAGTTAAGCATGAGTGGAAGAACTGTACATCTACTCCTCCAGTATGCCTTCGTGGTGTGCACAGGGGAAACATTTTTCTTTTTAGCTTTCCTAATTTACCAGTGTTAAATTTACTACATGCATATGCAATCTAATTTTGAGGGTGAGATTTTTTTAACCAATGCTATGATTTTCCAAAACATTTCACATTACTTACAGTATACAGTTGCTGTTCAGAGAGAGAGAGATAGTGAGTGTGTGTGTGTGTGTGTGTGTGTGTGTGCGTGCGTGCGCACACTCTTAAGCAGCCCTCTTACACAGCATCCATTTAAATATCGGCATTCTGCAGACCACTGTGGTCATTCAGTTATGCTGCCAAATAGCAAAACATTCAGGGACAAATGTTGAGGTCTTCGAGCAGACCGATTTTCTCCAGAAATTTTTGGGACGTGTTTTGTAGAATTGGTTCATTTATAAATCAACTGTATCGACATAAATGCTGCCTCATTCACTAACAAATACTTATTTTATAACTAAGACATTTTTGCATGCAGTCTTGGACATTTCAGGAAACATTTGGCCTCCTAAATCCCTCTATAAATACTGCCCTGCCTTAAATACAAAATCACGAATTGTGTTGTGTTTTAAAAAGTGCTGTTACATTTTCTGTTTTCCTTCCAGAATGTTTTCATGTTAAATTCACAAAAATGATATTTAAACTTATGACACACAATATCTCACAGCCATTTCCTTCATGACAGCTATTCCTATTTCGTCATATATTTGTAAAGCAAACTGACCCTACCCTCGGCTACAGCCTTAGTAACTGCAAACGATGTTCAGGACAGCTGCCATCTTGGACTGTATTGATATGATAATTGATGTACAGTAATACAGACTGCTGCCACTGTTGACACAAAACTAGAGCTGAGTCATGTACTGCAGTCATTTAGTTTATCAACACACTATTACTTTTCCACTGTGGCAATCATATGAGCCATCTTTGTTTAAGCATCGTAAATTAGTAAACCTTTATTGTTTTGGAACTAACAGCCTACACAGATACTTATTATGGTACAGTCTTGTGCTCTTTCAGTTTATTGGATTGTTAACAAGACTTGCATGGACAGCCTGTTTTGCCTAGGGTACAGTGTAGGAAGAAAGAATGAAGTAGGTTCAGCTTCAATTTCTCCGTACAGGAAAAAGGATGACACTGCATAATGTTCTAACAGACTACAACACACAAATGTTTATTATTACTTTCCCTCTGCAACCCATGTTCTATTCACAGCGTTCATGAAATGCAGTGTGTACAGTATTTATTTATTTGTCATCATTGGCTCTTAACACTACATTAACTGAAACCTTAAACAGTACTGTCCTTGTTCTTGATAGTTCTCAATCTCCCTCCCCCTTCTGCCTTACCCAGCAAGAAAGAATGCCTCAAAACATGACCAATGACAGCAAGCTTGCCCATAGTGTGGAGGAAACAGTTGTACAAACCATATTTATTCTGTTATTAATGAGTCTGTCAATGAAATTTACTATTACTAGAGAATGGTCTGTCAGTACCACCCTACTAATCAGTCTAATAATTGATGCACCAGTACACCTACCTACACCATCCAACATTAACATATAAATAGAATTATACCAGATCATAACCCTTTCATAACTGTGTTTGTATGTAACACCTTGATTTGTTCACACTCCAAAATCACATTTATCTTACAGTCTGAAGTATCCATCACTGAATTATACATACTTGCAGTCTTAAGAATATTATGTTCCATTTCCAGCATATAATACACAGTATTAAACCCTGTCAAAATATATATATATATATATATATATATGCCATATACAGCAAAGTAAGAAACCAGAAAACAACTAGACATCATATCACATTCCCAAAAAAAGTCAATGCTTACACTAAACACATTACTACACTTGTGACTCCAAAGTGTGGCATTAATAAAGCAGGTTCTGCAAAGAAGGAATGGTATGAACCACCAGTGTGTAAATTTGTAACAGTTTGGTTGAACAGGTTAAACACACCTACGTGTACATTATATAAACAGACTTATGATCTTCATGGACAGGTCAGTTCCAGCAGTCACGTGTATTCCTGTTGTCACACAGTTTCCTCTTATTCTGCTTAAGAGCTAGGACCTCCATGAGCCAATCCCAGCAGACTTGGTTGCCTGCTATTGCCTTGACCTCTTAACAAGTCCTTCCTACTGTGGAAGCATCCTTGTATGTCATTCTCCTCCATCTCCATCTCCTATGTTGCCCTTGGTGGTTACAACTCAAAACTTGTTGCTCTGTGGCAGAGGAATCCTTCCTCAGCATCTGCCCAGTCCACTTCCTTTTCTGCAGTTTACTTTGAACTGCCATTTGTTTCTCTTCTACACACCTCCACATTTCTTCGTATGAGATAATGTTAGGCCAAAGGACCTTACAGTTTTCCTAAGGCATCTTATAATAAATGTTTGCAGGTTCCGTCTGATTTTCTGTTAATATACCAAGAGTGCTGGCAGGATGTTTTACAAGCTGATGCACATCACTTATCTGCAAATTTACCACATTTCATGATCAATGCTGGCTAAGGTAGTAGCATAGTTTATCATTTAATTAAAATCCTTGGACTAAAACTGACTATAACAGTAGGAACTGTACCACAAAATGTAGTTTTGTTTTTGTTTTTAATTTCATTTTTAATTTAATAAATTAATAAATGTCAAAATCCCAAGGTGAGGCAAGTGTTCCACCTTGCTTCTCACTACTGGCACTCCTGTAACCTTCCATGTTTCATGCCCATGTAGAAGAATTAACTTTACATTACTTCTAAAAATTCTCAAATTCGTTGCAGTAGATATCTCCCTAGCTTTCCATATTCAATCAAGTTCAACAAAAGCTGCAGTTTACTTCTGCAACTCTATTTTTACATCTTCCTCTTCCCCACCAGTGTTGGTCACAACATTGCCCAAGTATGAAAATTTGTTTTCTTCTTTGAAGTTATTCTCATTCATTTAGAAATTTTGTCACTTTTTGCATTAATTCTGAATGACTTGGTTTTCTCGTAGTTAATTTGCAATCTAGCAATTATTCCTTCACTTTGTAAGCCCCTTAGTTTCCTTTCCTTTTTAACACATATTCCTCTTGCCATCCAAACATATGCTTCAGATGACAGTGTGTACAAAACAGCTGGTCGGTTATGATATGGCTTCCCATAATTCAGGAATTAAAAAATTTGGTTCTCCAAAATTCATAACATCTCCTGTTCTGTATTTTGTCAAGAATATACCTTGGTCCACATGCCATGTTGTCAAGCTCCATTTCTTACTCTTAAGATATGGGTTGCTCTCCATAAAGAATCTTTTACTCTTAGGTAGAATTCTCAGTTTTACATCCTGACTTGCGCAATAACAGCTCATAGATTACGGCATGGGTGTCTTGTAACGTAGAGTTTTTCTTGGCATCAGGAATTTTGAGGTGAATAGCTTCAGACCTATAGACAACATTCTAAAGGTGTTGGTGCTTTTAATTGTTGATTACTGGTTCCACTTTGAGCTTTTATGTAACCCTGTGGCATGTGAAACCACATCTACATACATCCATACGTGATTGCAGTGAACACTTCATGCTAGTCCTTACAGAGAGGACCTAGCAAGTACTGAGGCAGCATTCAATGTAACTTCCATTAATGTTACAACAAAAGGAAACAATGGATGCCCACTGCATTTGTGATGGTGTATTTGGTAACACTCCCAAGGTGCTATCAATAAGGCAAATGAAAGAACGCATTGCAACCATGTAGGACCGATATAGTGTATAGGTCTACATTCATATGTGAAATATTACACATGTATTGTACTGTTACAAATAATGTTGATTATTAATGGATAGAATATGACTCAGAATTGTTACAAAATTATGATTATTTTTATTCTGTTACAACAAAAGTTTTTTCTTATGTTTAAATAAACAAAAAAATTGTCTTGACAGTGTGCATTGTTGAAACTAATGTACTATTCAGGGTTTGCCCAAGTTGAGTAATGGTGGAAGCTGCTGATGTGTTTTTAACTGTGTGAAGAAACTGGCAAATCTGAAGATTTACATATCTATTACTGCCTTACAAGAAAAAAGTTTTACAGCTGTACTTTTACAAATGTTGATTTTAATTTACATTTTTAAAGATTGATCTCGCCCCTTTAAAGTCCCTAACCTACAACCTGCACTTGAGATATCTGACAAGTTGCTATCCTTTACCCCAATGCCTATTTTTCAATTTTTACAAATGCGGTGGACACTGTCAAATTGTAAATATACCATTGTGAAGCAACTGTGACAGATCCAAGATGTGTTTTATAATAAACAAACCTTCCAATCAATATCATGAAGATGTTCATTAGCTAGTCAGCTCTTTCCTCTATCCCGTTATCTTAAACGTAAGAGTTTCTTGGAGTGTAACTATTGGATAAAACATAACAGTGATAAAGTTGACCCTTGATCATAATTGCCATATCTAAGTTTTTGTTAATTTATTCCTATAATAGTCATGTCCACAAAAATTTGTACATATTACAAAAACTTCTCTGACCTTTTCTTTCTAATCCCTGTTTCTCTTGTATCAAAAAGTTAACAAAAATGTTGCATCACTTATAACTATATTATTCATAATCATTCCAAAAATCTCAAACTTCATTAACTGCAATTAGCCATACTACTATATCAGTTTTCACTGACTAAATACAATAATCTAATGAATGGCCATTGTAAGTGTATATAAGTTTGTTCCCGATTTTCACAAGGTGCTGAAGTAATTTAACCCCAATGTAAACTTCACTGATTTTGGACAATAAAGGAAATCTGCTAGGTACAAATTACAAATGCATGAAGAATAACAGAACAGTGATGCATTTATTTATTTTTATTTTATTTCCATACATCCCACTTAAGTACAAACCATGGAAATGGAAAAAGTCACGTACAATAAGCACCTTCAGACAACTTGCAAATTGGTATAACTAATATCAGGATAAAAAGTATACTTGTCAACAACAGTAATAACTTATTTAACATTTTACACAAGATATTAAATTGCGTAAGATAGTAAAATAAATAAATTTAAAAATCACAGTCCATATAGTAGGATTTACATGTCCTTGTTCTCATTATATTCAAAGTATTCTCCAATTGAATAAAAAGAATGATGATATAAAATGCCAAAACAGGTCATTTCCACATTGAAATAAATGCGTTTGCAAGAAAAATTACCTCAAAAAGGGGTTACTGATTAAAATGCTCTTTCGGGGGTCCACGCCATACTGTTAAGTGGTAGAATGTGTAACAAACAACAGAGTAACAAGGAAGGTGACAGAAGTTGCCATGGACCCATGCGAAGTACTCTCCTGGAATGTCCCTAGTATGATTTCGCGCTAACACCCAGCCGCGAAAATGCAAAAAATGCATCCCATTCTATGGATTAACTGGGATCGAATCATTCTGTAGAATAATTATGCAAAGGGATGGATGGTCTCTCACTACAAATTGTAACTGCCCCTCTTCGTTCATTCATGAAACTAGGAAGTATTTCATGAAGTAGTACGCCTTACACGTTACCATGCAACATACTCCTACGCTACATACGTTCCAGATCTCTTGGCTTCCTAGATAACTGTCCAGCACAGATCACATTGTCACCACAGATAACTGCCTCTGCTAGTCATTGTATCTTATCACCAACATCGGTGATTAAAAAGTATGTGCATAAAGTGGCATGTGTATTCCCTTAGGTCTTGTAAGTGAAAGTTATTCATATAGCGATTGTAGCGTGTATATGTTCTAGAACAAACTTTTAGCGAGCTGGAATATGACACTCTACAAATACAGGTTACAAATTTGACAACACAATAAGGTATACATGACTAACAACCAACATGGACGCGATAAAGGTGGAGCCTGATTCAGACGGCGAGACAACCGAATCGCATGTAAATGATCAGGAAAGCGATTGCCAAGAAGATGGAGTACGCCAACCTTTCGCTTTTGCTGAAGTGAAAGTAGAAGTTGAGGTGAGAACACGGAACTTTTAATCTTCAGCTCCACACATATCTCTCGCTCCAGGCATAACCTTAACACTGCCGACTGGATGGCCCTTTAATTAAATACCCCCAATTTCCGGACATTTTAAGTTCTTTGAATGTTGAACCCCGTAACTTGCTCGTACTTACGGTTTGACACCGTAGATTGTGCTCCTGAGCCCGAGACTGCAGAAACTGCGTGTAGGTAGTCTAGTAGTTCTTCACTGAATGGTATTTCTCAAAACAAGACCCTTTGTGAAGCGGAACAATGCAGATTTACAAGCGTATCTAGTTTCACTTCGCTTCTTATGTGCAGCACACACTTTACACTGTCTTGCAGGATTCCTCTTTTTTCCCTCCCCACCACCACAATTTTTTAAAGATTGTGTATTCCGAAATTCCCGTAGAGTCTGCCTGGTGGGTCCTGTTTAGGCCCCTTTGGTGTTGTTTGCTTCTCTGGCAATTGAGGGTCATCAGAACTGGACTCACTTTGATTCTGGACTTCCGATATCCAGGACCTTCCTAGCTCATGCAGGGAGTTCTTGTACTTTACTTTTTTGTTTGTATTTAGTGTCTTGTACACAAAAAATGCATTGAAGAGTGCACAGTTTGCCAGATGCAATACCACCATTTTTTATCATTTTACAGTTTTCCTTACAACTGAGTAATAATGAGGTACTGGTCTGCCCTGTCTGTGCCCTTCATGAATTTCATGATTTTTTTGTACTGGAGAACAGCATAAGGCTTCTTCATTTCCATGTTTTTTTTTTTTCCTGTCTTTCCTCCCTGTGTTTACAATTTTTGCGCCATGGATCGTACTTATCATTCGCACAAGTCTTGTGTCCTTCCACACTTACACCATTACATCACCTTTCCTCCGAAACGCAGACTGTCCTCTTTTTGAGCGCTTGACTTCCCCTTCTAGGTCACATGGAATGCACATGTTAGCCCTCATAGTGCCGCAAACTGACACATTTCTGTCTAGCAATGTTTGAGCTAGTCTCACACTGTTAAAAAGTTGTCTTGATGTGATGATTTTGTCCTAAGTTTCTGTCTAAAAGTGATAACTCTGTGTCCTCCAACTTCTTATGCTCAGCTAAGTATATCTCCACGTTGCAGATGTAATCCGTTACCATCTCACACACCATTCTCACCAGCACTCCATATTTTGTTGTTTTCCCTGGTTTGTATGTCCTAAACTTCAGGTGACCACACCATGGGATCATGGCTTCATCAAGTGACAGTTGTTTTAGGCTGTAAACTGACCTAAATTTCTGTACAAAATTTTCATACACGGGCCAAATTTTGAATAGCCACCCTGAATCCTGTGTTTGCTGCCCGTTGTCACTAAACTGCCAGGCCTGCCAAATAGATTCAAAATGGTTCCTACTCATAGTGTGAGGAAAAATGGGTGTGGAAATTGTGGGGGTCAGTGGACCAGTAGCCTCTTATATTTTTCTTTCTGACTTGTCCCATCAAAGTTATTAGTCCCAATAACTTTCTCATTTCTTCACGTGTGTGTTTTAGGAGACTTTCCATTTTTCTACATTTTGACTATGGTAAAGGTTAGACTGTTCATTAAGTAACTGTATATGATCGTCACCAATGATTGAACTCACGACTTCAGCAATGGACTCGGTTATCAGTTACTATATTCAGACCTGTAGTTCTATGGAAAGGCTCATTGCTTCGTTTTTTATCAGTTTTACACCACACATCACTTGTTGTGTTATCAGATCTCTCTGGTTCACTACTTTCTTCCCCTACTGTACTTGTTTTATTGTCACTAGAAACAACTACGGCAGAAGATCACAGTTGTTTATGTGAAATAGTGGTGGGGACATCACTGTCATTGTCCAAAATTTCATTTCACTATTATCAGAGGCATCAGAATGTGTATCTGCATATAACTCACACAAAATATCATCCTCTTTCAGAACACTCCTACACAAAGCCATGATTGCCACTGAAGAAAGTTAGGCAAGAACACAGAAGGTGTATCTAATTCAGTGGTCTCTTTATTGTAGTCTATGGTTCTAAAATAGGGAGTCAGGACCAGTCTGTTTGTTTGTAATTTGAGACCCAAACATCCTGCATCAAGCTGTCAATAACCTTGAAGTGATAAGTGAGCCAGACCAGCTGACAAACGCACGTACAGAACATCATGTAAGAAAACGTTGAAAGATGTGACCTGTCAACGATGCATGGGATAGCAATCACTTCTTTATACATGGCCTGACGGTAAAATGTTAATGTTCCCTGTTAACTGGTAAAATGTGAATAAGATCATCTATAATTGACAACATTAGGCTGTGTTTTTAGGTCAATGTGCAGGCTGTAATGCAGAATAGGAGCTGGACTCATGTCTGATGTACCACTTAATTGTATCCTTGTTCAGGTACCAGTACTTTGAAAACTTATTTTGGTAAGAGAAGCAGTATTCTTGAAGGAATGTAGCCCAGTCGGTATAGTGACTAGGTTAGAGGTTGGAAAGAGAGAAATTTCTCAGCATACTACCCCAGCTTTCTGCAGATAAACATTGCATCACCACCACCACCTTCATTTCTATTGTGGCCCATAATTTACAAACTGAGTACAAGGAAGGATCTATAGCAGAATATACTACGCTGAGGCCATGCTGCATCAGTTAACAATTTGAAGCCCAAGCCTAAGCGAGGCTTGGTCTCTTCCAGCTTGCTGTGTGTCCCATGCCCGAGTGCAGTTCATGTCTATATATTTGTGTATGTACTATAACACAGATGACTTGAAATCGGGTTTGGGTTGCATGAAAGCTTTCCTTGAACAGACCTATATTTGATGCTGCCATCTGAGGACTTTTGTTCGTACTATTTAAAAAAAAAAGAGCCATTCACAATCAGATGTTTACAGGCACGTTGCGGTCTGCAGTTTGTGCTGCAGGTGTGTTGTTTGTGTTGATTTTAGAATTTTCAGAAAGAAAAATGTCCCATTTTCTTGATGATGTGCATAGTGTAGAATCTCTGAATGAACCTGTGGACAATTCTGGTTCAGAAGGAGATGTATCAAAAAGGGAATATAGCCCATCCGAGTCAGATTCCGATTCAGGTATGTGATCACATTGTATTGGAATGAATTTCAAAGCATTTATTCTTATTGTTTCAAGATCCCATTATTTGAGCAATAATATTATTACAGGAATATTATATTGTACTGAGCAACTAATTATAACTATTTTTATACAGAAAATGACACTCGCCCTCGTAGTCTGGTTTCATCACAAACACATCCTTCTGGATCACCATCCTCAGGCCCATCGAGCAAGAGAAAACGAAACTCCTGGAATGCAACTTCCAATTCTGCATTAGGATGGTCATTCTGAGATCAGCAACCTTCTGTGCCTCAGTTTTCTGAACAGAGTGGTTCAACTGCAACAGTGGATGACAGCTCCACACCATTCGATTTTTTTTTTTTTTGCTATTTTCTTCCCAGAATTTATGATAAAACATATCAAAACAGAAACAAACAGGTATGCTGGCTGAGGAGAACCAATAAGCTAAAGCCTTGTAGCATATGGCAAACATGGACTGGAGTAAGGCTGCATGAAATATATTTATTTTTGGCTGTAATAATCCACATGTGCCTGATAAAGAAACCTAAACTCAGAGATTACAGATCAACAAGTAACTTCATTTCCACTCAATTTTCAGGATCAGTAATGTCAAGAAATTGGTTCACTGCGATACTGTCGATTTGTATGTCAATGACAATGCAACATACGTTCCCAGAAATGAACTCAGCCATGACCCTATGCACAAGATTAGGCCCTTCATGGATCATCTGCTGACTCATTTCCCCGCATCATTTTCCGCTTATGAGAATCTTACCAATGATGAAGGTGTATGTGGATTTCGGGGAAGAGTAATTTTCCAAGTCTAAATAAAGAACAAACCTGACAAGTATGGTATCAAGTTGTTGACAGTGTGTGACTCTAAGACAGGTTATGTTTTGCGCACTGAAGTGTATACTGGTAAAGGTCAACAGGACAAGTAAATCATTGGACTCTTTCAGACAATACTGTCTGGTTATCTTGATAAGGGGCATACAGTTTTCGTGGACAGTTTTTCCAGTTCAGCGGCTGTTTTTGATTTCTTGTGGGCAAGAAAGACCAAAGCTGTAGGTACATGCTTGCCAAATCAAAAAGAACTGCCAAGATAAAATTTTGTGTCAAAAAAACTGGAAAGAGATGAGTGTGTGTTCATGAGAAGAGATCATTTGCTGTGTTAGAAATGGAAGGATACCAGAGATGTTATTTGATTATCAACAGCACATAAAATGACCACAACCAATGTGGAAGTTTGGTGTGAGAATGGAGTGAAAACCAAATCAAAGCCAGATGCCATCTAGACTCTAATCTCAACAAAACTGGTGTTGACAGGAATGACAAAATTATTTCTTATTACTCAGTGAAGAGAAAACAACTAAAGTGTTGGAAGAAACTTCTTTTTCACATGTTTGTCGTGGCAGTTGTAAATGCATACATACTGTACCGTGAGACCAGGAATGAAAATCAGATAAATAATTGTTATAAAACTTTCTTCCTGCAGAAAGTTGGAGAGGGATTTGCTGATAAAGGTGCAACACTTGCCCAATATGATGTTTCACAAGCAGCATCAAGCAACAGACTTTTGGGAAGGCACTTAGCTAATAGAATAACCAGTACTGGCAAGAAGACACATCCTATGAGAGTGTGTAAAATTTGTTCAGAAAAGTCTAAGGATTCTACTGGAAAAAGAGAAAGAAAAGAGACTGTGTTGTGGTGTCCTGATTGTTAAGTGCCACTGTGCATGCCAGAGTGCTTCAAATTGTACCACACGAAGCTAAACTATTTGTAAATATAGGAAATATGTTTTGTGCAGATTTTTTTTTCTGTAAATTTTCAGTGTTTTTTTCAATGAATTTTTTATATGTTTCTTCAGGAATAATGTGTTCATATATATATATATATATATTCAAATTAAAGTATCTCTCTTTATCTCTCAGAATATGGTAAGGATATTACAATATACTTATTATATTCATGATAGTCAGTATTTAAATATATGTCAAAAATGCCTGGTTTTCTGGACCCAACAAAGCACTAAAGGGCTGGGACTCAAAGTGTTAAAATACACCAGGACATAGAAAATTGTAATACAGCCTTTTACTACGACACATGAAGAACTGATCTAATAAAAAGGCTTTTATATATACATTTTAAAAATTTTATATGTCTTAGATTTTTATTATATCTTCCTTTGTATGGTTTTTATATTGATAAGCCTGAGAATGGCCTAAATACAGGCTGAAGCATATAGCATACATGTAAGGGTATAGATACATGTAAGGGTAATCAGTTGAATTAACATAGACCGGTTTGTGTTAGACTGAAGAATAAGCGCGGTTTGTTTACTATTATCATGCTGTGACTGATGTGCTCACCATCTCCTTGTTCACTCTCATCTTCTCCACCCTCTTTTCCCTTTTGCTTTGTGGCTGTTGGGTATTATCTGCATGTCTCATGTGCTGGGAGCTTGGTTCACGTACAACACTTTGTGGCCATTCTTCACTGGTCCTTTCATCACAATTTTCAGAATTTCTTATGGCACAGAACATGTCAAGAATTTTGGAACTGTGAATTCTTCATTAGGAGAATGCTGAAAATTATCTATGTCTGGCAGCAATTTTTCTCCACAGTTGAACCAGTGTTACTGAATTCATGGAAGATAATGCCTGGGATACACTATATAAAGTACCAAACACTTTTGTTTTCCTGCAAAATGTTCTTATGTTGCTAGCTCCTTCAGGAAAACTTCTGAGAAGGTCAGCCTGGTAAGGTCATTCCATGGATGTAGTCATTTTTTGATCCATGAACTGTATAATAACTTTGATATGGGGCCTAAATGTTACAGTGATGAGGCTGTTTTTAGACATCAGTGTACTGTCACATGGATGGGAAAGGGCATTGTCTATTGACAACTGCATTCAGTGGAAGTCTTGCCTGTTTCAAGAAGGCCCAAACTTTTTAGAACAAAGCACTTGCAGATCCAGTTTTAAGTGTCTTCCTATCCATCCATACCCCACTCTGGTTGTAAGAATGGAGAGGAGTTCAGTTTGCTCAGGTGTCCCCTTGAATGTTTGTGGTTCCTTCACTTTTCTGACTGCTACATGTATTAGTGTGTGTGATTGACAAATGCACTTCCGCAATACGTGTCTGTAATGTAGTTAGACATTGCATTCCCAGGAGTGCACACTTTTCTGTTCAAGCATAAAGACTCTTGTTAGTAAGCTTTACCAGTACATTTTTTATACATTGGTGTTAAGTGTTTGGCCAGGCTTCGAGCTTTCTTTGTTGACAGGTTTATAAAATTTTATGCAGACCATGTCAGCAACAGCACTTTTGGTGCTAAATATCTCCAGTATTTCCACTTTGTTCTGAGTTATATGGAATCAGACTTGTCAGATGCTTCGTTTTCTTGTTTTGGAAGACATTAATGAGGGCTATTATTCTGACAACTGATAAATGCATTCTGTTTCTGTAACCAGAGATGTGACTTTCTTTTTACCCTTGGCCTGTCATGTACCTCATGCATGTGGTAAACTTTTTTGGTACTAGTACTGTTGTAGTAAATAGTTCAGGGGTGAAATCTAAGCTTACATAGTAAATTTAATCAGCTGCCCACGTTTACTTTAGAATCATTTGTTTGTTGGTGCTCTGATTAATTTTGTTGAGTCTGTTTTACATAATTTTTTAGTTTAGTTTATTTTATTGTCCATCCAGTTCAGTCATACGTATGACATAGTACAGGTCAGTTCAAGCAGTCACAGTTTATCATAACTAAACATAACCTTACAAAAATTATATAACACATTTGCACCAACAGTATCTGTATTAATACATGACAGTTCATCGACTCTTCTATCACTTACAAACTCACATCAAGCACGTTTAACATGACATTTATTTTGTCTACTGAGCAAAGTGGCTGTTGTAACAGAAAGCATCTCAGCTCCCCTTTAAAGACTTTTTATTGTCGAATTCTGTTATGTCATTACATAAACTCATGAAAGAATTTTGTATATTGCTTGATATGGGAATAGGTGATAAATTTTTAAATTGTGTGTATTGTGATTTTAATAAAAGGAATGTAACAAGCCACTGTGCAGGTTCCATGTTTACCACTATTTACTGTTATGCAGTATGTTGTTATTTTTTATTGAATTACACTGAAATGTGTGCTAAGAAGTTGTTAGTAGAATATAATTTAAAACTACATAAAGAAGTTAAAAGAATTTATGACATAGCTCTTTAGCCTTATTAACCTTGATTACACAGTATGGAGTTAGATTGCTGATTGGTGGTGGTTTCATTCTAGCTTGATCCCCAGGAACTATTAGAAGTGAAAGTAGAACCAGATGTTGAAGTAAAGTATGAGGACCAGAAGGCTGATGCAGATATTGAAGGAAACTTTGAGGACCAGAAGGCTGATGTAGATAGAGACAGGTAGGTATAATATTATATCAATTTTGTGATATATTTTCTTTATCTTGTTCCTATTTTTCTTTGAAACATGACTTTCGTGGTAAATGTCAAGCTGTACCTACAAAACCCAAGTAGAATTAAGAAAGAAATTTATTCAAATAGTGTAGAGATTTCTTAGTTTCTGTAGTAGGTCTGGTAATATAAATGTAAGATTACAGCAGAGATCCAGTGGCAGCAAGCAGTATCGTTTCCATCGGTGTTTGGAAAGTATTGAACTTCTAACCTAGGACTTGTTTCTAGAGGTTAGAAGTGGGCATAAAGAAGACTGTGACTTTTTTCAAAATGTAATAATATTCATTCCCTGCATCGTTTGTAATCATTTTTAACATTGTATATGTAAATTCTGTGTTATTCTTGTATCTCTGTATTAATGCCTCCCTGAGGATGGCGATATATCACTTAAATGCATAGGATGGTTCATATTTATAGAAATGTGAAAGATTGTAACTGTTCATGTGTTGATTCTAAGGATGACAGTATTTTTCAGGATAGAGCTATGTGTTAAAATTATATGTTTTATTTATAAATTTTACATTCCAGGGCTTAAGGGGCAGATAACTACCACATATACTGTATACAGGGTATCCTGCAGACATTAGTGAAAGAAGATTTATATGTTACACAGAACATAGGTTTATCACCACAGTTTTATAAATATTAGCACAAACCACAAAAATATGTACATTTATTCTACAGTAATTTCCATAACTTTGTGACTGTCTTGTAAAGTTTGAATTATGCTTCAAAGACAGTCTCATTGCAGTGGCGAATTCTCTGGTATGGCTGGTATTGTGCCACCATACCACTGAAATGGAAGCAGTGATGTCCTTTCTCTGTCAAAAACTTGTAAACCTTTTTTTCTTAAAAATTACTGTGTGTTATGTATAATGTTTGTACTGCATCCCAAAAGGGTTGGCATGTGGAGAATTTCCTGCTGCACACGTGTGTGTGTATGTGTGAGTGAGGGAGAGAGAGAGAGAAAAACAGAGATAAGGCAATGTGTTTGGTATCCTGCAGCATAATGCAGGGATAATCAGTCATATTTTCACATTGCTTGCGTATCAAGCTGGAAAGTGAGCGAAGAGAAGACAGAAGATATAGCTTGTCCACACCCAAATTATGAGAGACTCACTGGAAGCAATACAAAGCTGAAAGTTGTTATTCGTTCCATATGTGTTTTTATATTGAGGAACCTGGTCTTTTGGTTATTGTGCTTTGTGTTTAGGTAATTGCTTCGTGACATTTTTGAACACACACTGTCGGCATCTTCAGGTTTATGAGTCTGTGAATTGACTCATAACCCAGAAGATCTTGTAAATAAAGCCAACTTGGTGCACAATTTTTCTTAGTATGTTTATTTCTTTTCTCTACATGTTTCGGGTGACTATGTGTCCATCATCAGGAGTCATCCATACAGAATAACAAGTACCAAGTGTCGCATAAGTACAGTCGTTTTTCCTGAAGATGGACACATAGTCACCCGAAACATGTAGAGAAAAGAAATAAACATACTAAGAAAAATTTTGCACCAAGTTGGTTTTATTTACAAGATTATACAGAGATCCACGGTCAAAAAAAACATAAAACCCAGAAGATGCATGTGTATGTTTCTTTGAAATGTCAAGCAGTAGTTGTCCAACCTCATGGTGCAAAAACCCAGACGACCAGTTTCCTCAACAGTAACATGGTGGAAACTTCAAATCACTTTTCTTATTGTTAAGAATTTATTTATTTTTAATTATTTTATCTTCTACATTTATTGTGTCTTGCTGAAACATGATTGATTTTTTATGAAAAAATGGAATTGTAACATTTTTATAATATTTGAACAGCAATCTCCATGAATACATCACAGTATTACTTTAAAAAGTAAAGGGAATGGAGGAATATTGTTCAGGATTAAATTTTGGTGCAAAGAATTTGAAGAATATGGCTGTTTTCACAATAGGATCATGGTCTTGCATTCAAAGTGCCACCCAACCTGGAAGGCAGTACTGTCATACACTGCCTTTGTACATTTCTGTAGAATTAATTTGTGTTTATCATATTGAAACTCTCCCATTGTTTCCAAGTTTGAATTTAACAGAAGGGTTTTAGCCATGAAAGTATTGTGTAAGCTCATTTCTGTTCCAAGTGATCACTGAAATACAGACAAAGTGAGTTTTGTTTTGTGTTGTAGGGTTTTATAAGTATGCAGTAGTGTGATGTAGAAAACTAATTTTAAATTATTTTCTTCTTCACTAACCCTTCCCCTGAAGAATGGATGTGTGCGAAGGTGATAAAAGTGTGATTCAGGACTTACTAGAGACACCATTCTCAAGAAGAAGTCTAGCGGAGAAACTGAAGATAATAAAGGATGGACGTCCCTGCCCCCCATTATGTAACCTAAAGAGTGTACACAAGGACAAAAGAGATACATATACAAGGAATTTTCAAGTTTCCCAATATGACCTGTACCCATGGTTATGTGGCTGCAAAAATCTGAACAAGTTGTTTTGTTGGCCGTGCCTACTGTTTTCAAAAGGTGATAGTGCTTGGAGTTTAGCAGGATTTGACAAGCTGAACAGCTTATGCACATCACAGAAAAAACACAGATCTTCTGTAACACATCTGCAGTGTACGCTGGATCTTCTGCATTTCAGGCAGCAAAGAACTGATGAGACACTTGACAGTCAGCGTAAGTTTAGAAATTCAGAACACAATAAAATGGTTTGCAAGAACCGAGAAGTTTTGAAAAGGCTAATTGATGTGACCTGCCACCTGGTAAACCAGGAGCTGCCTTTCAGGGGTCACAATGAATCTGATTCATCTCTTAACAGAGGCAATTACATAGAATTGTTGCAGCTTCTTAAAGAGTATGACACTGTTCTGAAAGATCATATAGAAACAGCCACTGTATTCAATGCAACATCATCTGCCATTCAGAATGACTTGATACAGTCAGTCCATGATGTGGTACTAGATGAAATTACAATACAAATTCAGAATGCTCCATTTGTTGCTATTATGTTGGATGAGACTTCAGATGCTGAAACAGTTTCACAGTTATCTACAGTATTAAGGTACATCCATGAAGACAAAATTGAAGAAAGATTTGTTGGTTTTACTGATGTGAGTACCAGCAGATGTTCTGATGGTCTTTTTAATCATGCACAAAGTGTAATTTCCAAGTTCAATCTTAAATCAAAGCTTGTAGCCCAAACATATGTTGGAGCATCAGTAATGAGTGGAGATTTGCATGGTGTTCAAGCAAAAGTATTAGAAACATGTCCACACGCCCTCCACGTGCACTGTTATGCACACATATTGAATCTTGTTCTGTCTCAGAGTCTTAACAATATTCCAGAATGCAAGGTATTTTTTGCCAGTTTAAATGGAATTGCCACCTTCACATCACATTCAAGCAGGGGAATGTACACCTTGGCAGAACATCTTTTAAGGAAAATTCCATCCTTCGCACTGACAGAGTGGTCCTTTAGTTCTTGCTTGGTAAACATGATTGATGATCACAGAGTCTTAATTATAGAATATTTTGAAAATACAGAGATGCAGGATGCGTGGAGTGCAAATGACAAAATGGCAGCAATTGGATACAGGAAATTCCTAAGAAAATTTGAAACCATCTTCCTACTTAAGCTGTTTTCTTCAGTGTTTGCTTCTTCAGATATTTTGTATAATGTATTGCAAACAAAACCTCTGGATGTGATTTTTTGTGCCACAAAAATAAATGAATTTCAAGAATATTTACGCCGTGAACGAGATACGGGGTTTCAACTTCTGTGGACGTCCTCAAATGACCTGGCACAGCCCAGAGAAATCAAGAGATTGAAATGCAATATGGTAGATTCAGTGGAGAGTAAGTACAGAATGCTGTTTTATGAAATCATAGACAACTTAGTCAATAATTTGACAGTACGATTCTCAAACATTGAAAAAATGGATTTTTTTGGCCTACTGAATTGTGAGAAATTTGATGTATACAAACTTAAGTCCAACTTTCCTGATCACCTTATAAGCAAACTGATAAGAGTATATGAGGGTGAGTTTGACACTGCTTTGCTGAAGAATGAATTAATGGTGCTTTATGGTTCAGAAGATATAAAAGGGAAATCCCCCTACGAAGTTCTGCAGTGGTTACATGGCAGCAGTATGGCCACTGCCTTTGAACAAACATACAAATTAGCAAATCTCATTTCTACCATCCCGGCTATAACAGCCTCTGCTGCACAAAGTTTTACAGCCCTCAGGAGAATCAGGACATACCTTCACTCCACCCAAGGTCAAGACAGATTGAGTCAACTGTCACTCCTGTCAATAGAGAAGGCCTTACTTGCAGAGCTGAAGAAAACCCCCAACTTCTACGATCTGGTCATTGCAAAATTTACATCAATAAATAGGAGAGCGGAATTTCATTTCAAATGAACAAAATATATCAGGTAAGAATTTTAGATTTGTTTTCTGTCTTTTGCAGATAATGAATGAGTTTTATGTGGCTACATTTATGTTCTCATTTATTGTTAACATCATCATCATCATCATGTATAATACTGGACAATTGACTCTTAATTTTGTGGAGGTGGGAAGGGGCGATTGGAAGGCATTCTGTACCCTTCCACATGACCTGACTTCCGGATCGGGATTCGCCACTGTCTCATTGTAATCCAGAAAATAAGTTGGAAAAAATTTGACATGCCGTTTTGTTGGTGGAAAATTCTGTAACATATTTATGTTGCTGTGTACCGTCACTCTTTATAGCCAGCCTCCAGTGTCAAGGATCAAACGCAGGACCTCCCAAATGCAGGAAGAATGCTGTCCACTCAACTGTGTATGATGTTGTCATTGATTTATGGTAGACCTAATGAACAAAACAGACATCTTAACATGAAAGTACACATCTTTTCTGATATTTTATTTGTTTATTTGTGGTTCATGTAATGACACTGTCAGTAGCTTACTTTAGCTTCCAGTGGTAAGATGATGGTGGATAGTGAGTTGGAAATAATGTAGTCACACCTTAAATTGAGGTATAACTGATGCAAAATAGAGTGGCACATTTAAGTCAATTGGAAATAGTTGGTGGTATCAGGCAACAATCCAGTTAACTGAATATTTTCCCACAAAGAACATTCAGAAAAGCAGATCAGTAGTCGCTTGCCTTTCTGCCAGCACACAGACCCCATCCCTTTCCAGTGCTATGAAGTATATGTGGCTAAGTTCCATTCTGTTGTGCATCAGCCATACTCCCTGAGCATTTGTTTGTGCAGACGGATGAGTAACAAACGAAAGCCAGGGTAGCTGATTTCTGAGCTGAAATTTGAACCTGGGACCTCCCATATTCAAAGCAGGAGTTTGCTCACTTAAAAACAATGTTTGGTATTACTGTGGTGTTTATTCTACTATTTTCTTGTTGGTTATTTCATTATATTCGGATATGTTAATAGAGCTTTTATAATTTCAAAGGCTGTCTAGTTCCAAGGTTCTGTGAACAAGCTGTTCACAATCAAGGTGTGCAGACAGAGTATCAAGTTGTTAATCTAACATAACCTTCCCCAGGCTACATCCTTGTTTGGTCAAGTGACTTCTGACTTCTATTTTGCTGTCATTGCATTTACTTGTAGTATACTGTGCATATGTTATCCATCATAAGTTTCTTCAAGCAAATGCATTTTGTTTGTTTGTAACTACCTGTCTGTACTCTGTTCAGTGTTCAGTTGAGACTACCTACTTAGCACTGCTGTGGTGTCTTAAATGAGCAGTGGCCACTCAACTAGTCAGTAAAAATACGTTGGCTGTACTGAGGCATTCGAGATGAAACAAAGGAATGCATTAAGTGTCTCCGAAAGGTTGGTTCATTCTAACCGATCTACACAGAGTCATATCACAGAAGACTGGAATCTACATTAGCATCGTGACAACCCGAGATCTTGAGTAAATCTAATGTTTGTAGTGTGGAAGTTACAGCGACCCCTCACCATGTAGTGAGTAGTCTCAACTGAATACTGAACCAGGTATTGTACAGAACTTGAAGGTTCCACATTGTCAGTATGAAAATCTACCATAGAACAAGATGATGACCAGTTCTGTACAGCCTGTTTCTTCTAGAGCCAGTGTAATCTTTCAGAAAATTTCAAATGGTGTACTCTGTATCATAGACTACAGACTTTACCAAGGCATTCATAATTAACTCATGGAGCAGAGTCCTTCCTGAGAATAATCGGGAGGACTAACATTAAACCTTCCTGAGAAGCTAACAGGTTGCTGGCTAGCCAAGAAATTCCCTGCATTTTATGGAACCCAAAGGTTCAGCCACCTGTCCCTATCCTGAGCCAGACCAATGCAGACCATACCCCCCTTTCCACTTATTGAAGATACATTTTAATATTATTCCACCATCTATGCCTTGGTATTCCAAGTGGTGTCTTTCCCTCACGTCCCACCACCAAAACCCTGTATGCACCTCTCCTGTCCCCCGTACATGTCACATGCCCCCCCCCCCTCTGCATCTCATTTGATTTGATCACCTGCAGAATCTTTGATGAGGAGTACAGATCATACAGCTCCTCATTATATAGTCTTCTCCACTCCCATGTTACCTCGTCCCTCAGAGGCCTAAATATCCTCCTGAGCACCCTCGAACACTATTGGCCTACATTCCTGCCTCATTGTGAGTGACCAAGTTTCACACTCATACAAAGTGACAGTAAAATTATAGATAAACCAAGGCATTATTACTCCCAAAATGTATAAAAAAATATTATACATGCATAAATGTACTTTTATTTGCGCACACACAAAAATGTGGTATTTCTTGCTTTGATTTTCACGAAATCACACATTGAACATCATGTGGCATTTCCTTGCACTGAATTTCACCCAATTCAGAAATAAATTGAGAGTAAGGAAGGAATTTATTCATGCCCCAAATAAAGTGTAGCTTACCCTGCACCAATTTTCATGAAACTCATAATCACTCAGTACATTTTTATCTCCTACCAAATTTCCTTCAAATAAGATAAAAATGTACAAAACAATGGCATAAGTGTATTTAGGTCCTGAAGTGAAGTATGACTGACTGCATCAAGCTCATGGTAAAGTTTTGTGGAGATCTGTACCAAATTTCTCTCAAATTGGTCAAGAAATGTGGGAATTATGGGTAGAAATTAGTTTACACTGCTGAGTAAATTATGACTGTCACTGTGCCAATTTTCATGAAACTTAACACCTCCTCAACAACTTTTGTAAGTAACAGTATAGCACATTTGATGAAAATCCAACAAGTGGTCCGGTCGCTGATACTGGGTCACGGACAGACTTGTCTCCATGTAAGGTGTTACTTTTGATGTGTAAGGAAGGCTTAATAACTACAGTGCAGGAGAATTTGGCTGCATGTCAATGATGAATGTCGTACATTAAGCATTAACGTTTTGCCATTGAGTTTCGTGGATATTGGTGAAGTGAAAGCAGTGCTTTACGTAGGGACTTAAATGACTTTCTTTCTGTACTTTCCTCATGTATTGTTTCAAAAATGGGTGAAATTCAGTAATTCAATATAAGAGATCTGCACATCATGCTGTTGAGAATTTACAAGTCCCATGATAATTGGCGTGGGGAAGACCATACTTTTCTTGTGGGTGTAAATTAAATTAATTTTATGCATATACCATTAAAACGCATAATTTTAAAGTAGATTTCCTTGGTAAAGTCAGTGCACTTCTATTTTCCTAATTCCTAGCTTGTATATTATGCCTCGCCTTGTAATATAATAAAAAATGTATGCATTTCTTACAGTTCACAGGACTTCTCAAGTCATTATGCTGAAGCTGGTTTAGGGAACTCTTCAAGTGAGTGGCCACATAAGTGTCCAGAATGTGGGAAGTCATTCCCAACATTTGCTGGTGTGCAGAAACATTCATACAAGCATAAACCCAAGACATGTTCATGTGATATTTGTGGCCAGAGTTTCTATCATCCCAATTTACTGAAGACACACAGACTGGTACACACAGATGGGAAACCTTATTTATGTGAAATATGTGGCAGACGGTTCCTGCAGGCCTCTAATTTAAGATTACATTCTGTAAAGCACAAAGGGGAGAAGAGTCATGAGTGTAAAATGTGCAAAAAGAGATTCTTCCATGCAGATACTCTGAAAACTCATTGTATGATTCACAGTGGCATTAGACCTCACGTCTGTGAGGTTTGTAATCGGAGATTTACTCAAGCAGGTAATCTGAAAACACACATGTTGGTACATACAAAGGAAAAACCATTTCAGTGTACAGAATGTGGTAAGGGTTTTGCCTTGCGCCATGCATTAAAAAGTCATCAGACTCTCCATACTGGAGAGAAGCCATACAAGTGCGATGTGTGCAGTAAGGAGTTTCGACATCGTCAGGCCCTCATCAATCATCAGAAACTTCACACAGGAGACAAACCCTATGAGTGTGACATATGCCTGAAAAGATTTTCATTGCGTGGCAATCTTCAGAAGCACATTGTTATGCATATGAGTGAGAAACCCTACAACTGTACTTTTTGCTCGAAAAGATACTCAGACACACAGTCTCTGAAGGAACATGTTGCATCTCATGTCCATAATAAGCATTATAAATGTAGTGAATGTAACAAGCTGTTTCCAAATCTAGAGGCATTGGAAAAACATTCTAGTGACCACAAGGGAGAGATTGTTGTTGGCTTTTAAGTAATTGTTTACTGAATATACCATCCAGTCTCTATTAGTGGGTATGAGGAGGGTGCACTTCCCTGGAGATAACAGTAGATGGGGCTTGTAGCTGACCACTCGCATCTAACACTGAGTTTAAAAATGAGTGGAGCTGTATCTCCACTTCTCCATATACTCCATGACATGTACAGGGACTGTATCTTGTTAGTAAATATACACGATAGCTTACCTGCTGTGTCAGTATGTAATCATCCAGTGTGGTTTATGACTTCTTTTTTTTTTTTAGAAAAGTCTTAATTATATGCATTGTTTAGGAAATCATATTAAATTATTTCATTCCACCAGAATGTTGTAGTGCAAACAGTAGCTTGTGAGTGTATGAAATGAGACTTGTAGTAATATAATTAATTGAATTAGAATGGCTGTAAAACATTCATGTTCTTGTGCAGAAGGTTAGGAAAAAAAAAAGAAAGACCTTCAAATTACCAAGTGCACACAATATGTATATCCTTTGATTGCCTGATTTTATGTAAAGTGGAGCTCATTGTTGCCACAGATTTTTTTATGCCTGTAGAAAATAGTTTGTGTGCATAGAATTCTGTTAATCACTTGACGTTGAGCTTTAGACTCTATGTGGTGTATGATTATATGATTTTAAGACTGAGATCTAAACAGCTTTTATACACAGTTATACTAAAATGCTTAACGTCAAGTACATTTACTTCCAAGTGTGAATGTGTATGATGTGTCAGTGGCTCTGAATTAGAACATTTGTAAAGGTTGACTCACTGCATGGTAGATTCATTTTTTATGGACTGTATAATTACGTAAAATCATGCTGGCAAACGTAATTCGAAAGTTAGCCTCTGGCTGATTTAAGAAGGGTTTTCGGCCAGGATAGCTCAATCGGTATAGCTACTCACTATGGCCTGGACGGTCTGGGGATCGAATCCCGGTGGGGGGCAAGATTTTCTGCACCTGTCTAGACCAGCACTGGGGCCTACCCAGCTTCCTATACAGTGGGTGCCGGGTCTTTCCCTGGGGTAAAGCCACCGGGGCGTGGCGTTGACCACCCACCCCCATATAGCGCCGAGGTTAAAGAAAGAGTAGAGCTATACCTCTGCTACACTTCTGGGCCTTTGTGGCCTGTTATAGGGTGAACTTTCAGCTTCTAAGTATTTCAGTACACATACTGTTTATGATGCAGGCTGTTCTTGCCAGCTGGAATAAATAATGTGAAATATTTGGAAGGAATATTGACCTTGATTGTAGATTTTAAACTACAAAATGAAATGAAGAAAGGGGCATTGTATTCAAAACCCTCTTTGTAGTTTTTATTGTAAATTGTTTTTGTCTCCACTGTGTTCCAGTACAATTATATGTTATATTTATACATGTGTATATATAAAACAGTTATTTTGCAGTCTTGTTAATACATTGACCCTACCCAGTATTAGTCCTAGTTAAATTTGCAGTATTAAAAATGGAACCCATTATTTCATTTTTGTAATACTTAATTTCATGTTGCACATATTTCCAGTCCTACAGATATGTGTTGTTATGGCATGTTGAGGAAATTTGAATTTATAATCCAACAGTAAAATACAGATTAGTTGACTAGGTTCACACACTAAACTTGTGCATTCTCATAGATGGTCATACGTTCAGATCCTAGTTGACTTAGAATTTTTTACTGCCTGCATCTGTAAATGTGTTGTTGGTATTATTGGTAATGTCTCCTCCTTGAAAATAAGAAGTTTGGATTGGTTTGAGTTAAAATTGTCTAAATCTTGCACTGTAGGCAGTCAGGTTCCTTATTTTTTACTTACGAACTGTATTTTACACAGAATTTGTAGGAATGGTGTGTGTGCATCTGCATACTAGACTTCACATGCCTACCTCTTGCGGTTCCTTAATTATTGTCATCAGACTGAAGACTATATTCATGCAGGAACTATGTTGTTCCTACATTCTGCATAAGAAAATTGCCCTTATAAAAGTTGCAGTTTTTGAGGCTCTGATGTCACACATAATTTCAGGATCTTACATGAAAGTGGAGCTGATGTTGCTGTAAGCTCACAAGTTTGTGTGTCTGCCAGGTTGTTAGAACTGTAAAACTCTCACAAGTACAATATTTGGGTATCCTGTAATGGCCTCATGTACATTCTAAGTTTCATGGAAGTCCTTGACCAGTTTCAAAATGTGAAGGAGTCCCATACATCACAATAGTGATAAGCTCTTCTCTTTCATGGAAAGAAAATAGGGCAAAGATATTGACTGTTTGGTTTTGAAACTTGGCTTAATACATGGAACAGAGTCCATGAGATACTACTTGTTGCCCAGCATGTTAGAACATTCCTCATCTCTTGAATTTGGAAGTTTCATCACCTTGGAAAGACTGGATCTCATTCACAGCTGCATTAGTCCAGTACATATTCTTATACCATATATATATATTGTGTAATACATTATCATATTATCTGTCCATCTGAACCTAGGTTTTGCAAATTCTGCCTTCCCTTTGGTTTTGAAAGTACAGTTTTTCTCATGCACTACATGCTGTGAAGATCTCATTCTCAATTTAATCATCCTAATAAGATGTTTTTTTTTAAAAAAAAAGAGATGTTACCACTGGTACTACATCAGGTTCACATTTATGAAATGCCTGATTCTCCTCTCCAGCAGAGACAGCTTACCTGGCAAAGGGTTTTACACACTGCAAGTGAATGTTTGGATAGTATGCTAAAGAAGAGCTGTTACAGCTTCCACAGGACCATTCATCCACAGTCATCACATTTGGCTTTATATAACTTCAGCAGTTATGTGTTTATCCAAAAGGTAATTGAAAACCAATCACATTACAAGGTATTCAGGTTTGTGGTTGGGACAAACCCATATGTTAGCATATGTTGCAAATATACCGAAGGAGGATCAGAGGTATGGTACAAGTAGTAGATATGGATGTAATGTCTGAACTATTAATGTATTTTCCCAGTTTTCAGCATTAAGCTTCCTCTCTCAATTCAGGGCCAGTAACATTTTGGGTTTATTGTAGGTGTATTTTCTTTCTTCCCACAAGATACTAATGCAGGTGAAATGCATGGTTGGTTTCTTGTAACTTACAGTGGTGTCTTGGCTATGGAGGCTGATTTTGACTAGCCATGGTGTGGCTTTCAGCTGCAACAGTACTGAACTGTATTATGCACTAGTACACAGTCAGGCACCATCCAGCTGTGTGTTTTGTGTGCGTGTTTTTAATAATGTATGTAGTGATGACCAAGAAGTATTTCTTATATGTTGGAGTATTGCTGCTCATAAGAGGCAGAATTGTTACCCGTGCTTTTCAGCTAGACTCTTGATAGTCCATAGAAATCGTATTTGTCATTTTGTTTAGCAAAATAGCTTCCTGTGTCAATTCTGTACAGCAGTATTGCAGTAAATGTTAACTGCTTTTAATTGAATGTTCCAACATGTCCACTTCAACAAGTACCATTTTGTGATGTACATAATGGTAGTATTGTCTTCATGTCATTTCCATTAGTTTCTGGACTTGCATCATGAATAAGAAATTCATAAATAGTGAAATATTACATGTATATTATTGATGGTTTACATTTGTTTTCCTGCCTTTCTGCGCCAGAATTATCACAATCAGTGTCATTTGCAGGTCTACTCAATTTTCTGTTGGGTTTTGTATGCTGGTAGTGCTACATTGGCTGTTTTGTGACAAGCGTGGGGGACTTCTTTAATTTCTATGTTATGATTGGAGCACTAAACTGAGTTTCATTGAAAGTTGCTTGGTGTAGGGAACTCCTAGTTCAGAAGCTTGGAAGACAATGGTGCTGAAGCCTGGCCAGTCACCTGAGACCTTCCTGAAAGTAATTGAATATCAGCAGGCCAGGTGAGGCTGCCATTTAAAAGGCAGCCAAGTCAACAGGATGACATGAGAATCGCGTTTTCCAGCTACCCTGAGAGATTTTCCATAATTTGCCTTGGTTGCAGGGGAAATGCAAGGGTATAATTAAAAGACTATACATCCTGTTTGCATTGACAAAGGTCCACGGTCAATGTGGTTTCTCTATAGTCCACAAGAGGCTTTGGCCTACACGACTAAAACATTCTGGGTTTAAGGTCAAGATATCCATCCAACCACACCTGCCCCCCCCCCCCCCCAAAGGACCTTGTCCATCCTCGTGAAGACCCGAGTT
>Ga0136643_10001267_pt1 | contig 30387 bp, 24 predicted proteins | sample TergutLab28metaG_FD_96883 | JGI IMG/M metagenome (GOLD analysis project Ga0136643, IMG submission 96883) | Labiotermes labralis P1 segment gut microbial communities from Petit-Saut dam, French Guiana - Lab288 P1 (version 3) (version 3) | ecosystem: Host-associated > Arthropoda: Insects >... | reverse complement strand
TCTTTTCTTTTCTTCCCCCCTGTTCCTTCCACTCATGGATACAGACGAGTGCTGTTGTCTGGCATATATCCACATATTCTTAGATGACTGTAGAACAGACATAATTAGTGAAACAGTCTTCTTGTTGTGGACTGTGTCCGTCATCTTCATCCTTAATGGAGTGTAACTTTTGGAAGCCAGTGCTGTTTCTGTCTTCAGTTGAAATGACAAGCACCTAATCTAGTGGACCTGTTAGAAGGAGCTACTCTCAATCACTGGGTATCATAGTAAAGTAAACATGTTGAGATGTGAACCTAAAACCAGATCTTGCACATAGATAGTTTCAGGAAAATAGCCATTAAAAGATTCTGAGTCGTCTAGTTAATTTTTAATCTCTAATGGCTATTTTCCTGTTAACGGTCAAGATTTGGTCTCAGGTTCCTATCAACAAGTTTACTTCACTATGGTACCCATTGCCCAAGAGTGACCCTTTCAAAGGGGTTCTTCAGATTCCTGTTTACATGGAGACAGAAATAGCACCAGCTTCCAAAACATCAAATTGTCTTAAGAATTAAGATTACTGATAAAGCCCAAAAGAAGAAGACATTTTCACTGAGTCATGTACCATCGTCAGAACCCCTTTAATATATATATCTTCATCACATCAGGATATCTGTCCTGACGAAAGACCCACATAGAGTTGAGATGTAATTGTGTTGTGTAAGAAAATATGTTTAATCAAAGTTGTACATTTGAATTATTAGCAGTGTGAAAGAAATGGGCATTTAATGGATTGGTATAAAGCATGCAATTTTTTACACACAGGTAGATCATCTGCAGCTAGTGAAGCCTTACCTTCGATCAGTTCAGAGTCTCAACAACAAAGCAATTAATGAAGCACTCAACAATTTGTTAATTGATGAAGAAGACTACCAAGGGCTTCGTACCTCAATTGATGCCTTTGATAACTTTGACAACATTGCACTGGCCCAGAAGCTGGAGAAGCATGAACTGATAGAATTCCGACGCATTGCCGCTTACCTTTACAAGGGCAATAACCGCTGGAAGCAGTCAGTTGAACTCTGCAAGAAGGACCGGTTATTCAAAGTAAGATTGCGTAGGGTACACTTTTGCGATACAGTGGTGGTTTTTGTATGGTTAACCTTTTGAAGCCTAATGTCAACTATAGTGGTCATAACGCACCGCTAACCTCTAAAGTTGCATTTTATATATTTATTCAACAAATATAGGTACTGAATATTTTAAACATGGTATATATTCTCCGATTTTTTCTCTTCAAAATGCAGTTTGTTTCATTATTCTAACATTTTGGTTCCTGTATTATTCACATTTTATATACAGGGTGTGCTAAAATTAAAAAAATAATTCCAGCGCCAAAAGGTTAATATTGATTGTAAGAAATATTGTTGCTAAGTTTTAAGTAAATTCCGCTATCTTGGCTCAACTGATCCTGTGTTAGCAAATAACTGTGTCCTCAGCAGTTAGATCCCTGGCCATATGTGCTGTCTGTAGTTGGAGTCAAATCATATACCATGATCATCCACTTTACATAAAATAACCTTAAACTGGTAAAAGAACTGAAAAACATCTGGAATACATACAATGTAAAAATTGTTATCTGTGACATAAAAGCGTATATATTATTGTCCCTTATGTAAAAATGAGATCTCATTTCTTTTTATAGAACTTTGTGATCCTAATATCCTCCCAGGTGTTTATTTGTGTGTTACATGGAGAGATTAGGTCAGCTGAAATGTATCGTAATGATCAGAAAATTCTGAGAGCAACAACTTTTTTTTTGTGGGGGCTGGAGGGGGGGGGGGGTTGACAGGTTATTTCAGAATAGTTACAAGAAATTGATTCATTTAAGGTTTGGTTAAAATAAGACAAAAATATCAGACATTATATGTAAGGGGTGTACAGATTTCACATGCTAAGTCTCACAAGTGACTAAATTTTGAAAAGTGGCATTTAAGGGTGGGTCCACAGTAGGGAATTTGCTTTTTGTCACCCTTCTGGCACCTAGAATTATAAAGTGGCTTGCAGATTTTTGGAGAAGTCGTGCATCCTCACTTTATGTGAAGACGTACATTTCTCTATATCAGATACAGGGGATGGAGTAAGTAAAGTACACAGTTGTGAAAGATACACATTTCTTTATTGATATGGAGTTGGCCCACCATTTGCCTGTAATACAGCTTGTATCATTCTTGGAATATACTTATATAAGTTCTGAATAGTCCCTAGAGTAATACTGTACCACTCTTCATGCTTGAATGTCTTTCGGTTTCTTGAGAGTTGATGGAGGAGGGAATCTGCTCCAAAACTGGCAACAGTGGTTCAGTGATATTTAAGTCTGGTGATTGTGCTGGCCAGGGAGAATGTTGGAGTGCTTCTTCATGCTCCTCAAACCAAGACTGAACACTTCTGGGTGCGTGTATGGGAGATTTGTCATCTTGAAGAATTGCATCATTGTTAAGAAACAACATACGGTCCATAGGATGCACCTGGTTACCTAAAATGTTCATGTAGTCAGTAGGCAGCAATTCAGCAAATCATAGTAATTATAGGACCAGCAGAATATCGAGATATTTCTGCCCATATTGTCACAGATCCTCCTCCATATTTCACAGTTGGAGCCAGGCGTTCGGAAGTATAGACTTCATTGGGCATTCTCCACACATAAGCCCAGCCTGATGTTGGGAACAACATGAAGGATAACCTGTCTGATCATATTAACATATATCCAATCATCAGATGGCCAAAGTTTCTTATCGTACAAATTATTATTATTATTATTCCCCCCCCCCCAGGCTAATCAGAGGTTTAGCAATTGCAGCTCGACCAACGGATGTTGGAATTGTGAAGCTCTCATTAGACTATTTTGTAGACATGGTCTTCAAGACGAATATTGAGTTGTGTTCCCACCTTTGCTGCAGTACTGTGATTTTGAGACACAGTCCTCTTCAGTGTTCGGCAATCCCTTTCACTTATTTTTGGTTTTCAACCACTATTCCTCTTCACTGATGATGTCTTTCCATTATTTGTGTATGCTATCATAACCTTGGAAACTGCTGTTCTGGAAACACCTAATAAAGTGGTCATTTTGGTTCCAGATGCTCCAGCTAAATGCTTACCAACAATCTGTCCTCTTTGAAAATCTGGACATGTCTTCCATTTTACATTACTTTCATACTGACTGTTACTAAATGCAATCTGTAATGCATTGGCACTGGCACTACACAGTGTAAACAAACAAAAGAATAACAAAGGGTACAACTCATGTACTTTCAGTGCAGCCAACACATTTTCATTCCCATATTGTTTCCATAATTTTGTCCATCCCCTGTACATAATGAGGCCTCTAGTCATCCCGCAGAAGAAGAAAATTTTGTCTATATTCAGATTGTTTTATTTGATTCATGTAGTGCTGTATGAAAATTCAACTTTATCCCTTGTCATTGTCATTGAAGCCAGGATAGCGTAGTTGTTATAGCAGCTTACTACAGGCTGGATGGTCTGGGGTTTGAACCCAAGCATGGGTGCTGTCTTCCATACATATTCAGACAGGCTTGGAGGCCCACCCAGCCTCCTGGACATTGGGTACTAGGCCTCTTTTCTGGGGGTAAAGAGGCTGGGGTGTGGCTTGACCACCTACCCAATATAGTGACGAGGTTAAAGAAAGAATAAAACTGTACCCCCATTCCGTTTCTGGGCCTTCATAACAGGTTATAGGGTCAACTTACTCATCACTACCTTTTCAGTCTTCATCATTTGTGTTGCTGACATACAGAGAAATCATGTCAAGAGAATTAAGTTTTCAACATCATAACCAGTAAGAGTTATATCTAATTTGGCAACACGTTTCAACCTCAGACGGTCTTCTTCAGGCCAGAAATATACAATACATAAAAGGGAATGCTATGCACTCGTATGATGTTTTGAATTTAGATTCTGATTTTACAATTTGATCCAAAACATGTTGCTGTGTCAAATCATTTATATACAAGAAAGAGTTAACCATTTTAACCTCCAACTATTCTTGTATGTAACTGATTTGACAGAGCATCGTGTTTTTTATCAAATGGTAAAATTGAAATTTCAATTCAAAACTTCATACAAGTGTATGCAGTTCCATTTATGTATTTTATACTGCAGGCCTGAAGATGACAGTCTGAGGTTGAAATGTGTTGTCAAATTAAAGATATAAATCTTACAAGTTGTGTTAATGGCAGTTTATTTCTCCTGTTGTCATATCTGACATGACAGGTGACAAATGTACAAAAAAATTACATAGAAATCTTTTAGTCCTACCATTTTTATGCCTTGTAAACAGTACAGTTGAAAAGCATTGTTAAATAAACTAAGCATCTTATGTGGCTAGCCCCCTGGTAAACAGCTTTGTACTTGATTATGTGAATACTGTACACTACACTGGTTGTTTTGCAGGATGCAATGGAGTACGCTGCTGAATCAAAGAATGCAGAGGTAGCAGAGGAATTGTTAGCGTGGTTCCTTGAAAAAGGGAACCATGATTGTTTTGCTGCTTGTTTGTTTCAATGTTATGATCTGTTGCATCCTGATGTTATCCTGGAATTGGCCTGGAGACATAATATTCTTGACTTTGCCATGCCGTACCTTATCCAGGTCACTCGAGAATATATAACTAAGGTATGTTAGAATGACTTGTACTGTTCCCTGCACATTATGCAGTGTTTAACATGTTGATGTTATACTTTATTCCATGGTAATAGGATTGTTGGGCTAGATTCCTGGCAGGAGCAAGAGTGTTTTCTCTTCTCAAAATATCCATGTATGCTCTGAGGCCTACTTAGCCTCCTGTTCAGTGGGAACAAGGGGCCATTTGCCTTGGGTTAAAGCCGCTGACATTGTAGGGCTGACTACTCATGACAGTGTGGAGGGTTACACCACCCCTCCCCTATGAACCTTAATGGCGTGGACCAAGACAACTGTGTCGTCACAGTAGTTGGGTTCTTTGAAATTTTGTAAGTATAGATTGTACAGATTTTTCGGTAGTAGTGTTCTCACAGAAAACATGCATAATTAGTCTAAGCAGGCATTCTGTGTTTGTCAGTTTGTAAACCTTTGCAATAAAGGTGTATCTTTACATTAATATTGTGGAAGGGTTGTCTTCACAGCTGTAGCAGAGATGGCATTTGTTGAATTTTCAATGGGTGTCTGGCTGGTAATAGTGAAATACACATATCCTGCTTTTATAGTCATTTGATATGTTAAAAATAATTTTTGAACTGCATCATACAGTCTGATAAGCAACTTTAAGCTCAGATTGAATTTTTGAGAGGTGCCATATTTAATATTCGCAAAGGTATTTCAGATTTTTGTTCAGCTCTAAAATTTTGTATTTGGTACTTGTTTTTACATTCTGTTGTAGCAATTTTTTTCTTAATGAAAGCATGCTTTCTGGATGTTAAGGATAAAATATGGTAAAATATTTATATAACTTGTTTTGAAATTGTAAAACACTAAAAAGCATTGCCATCTGATCAGAATATCTGGTGTTTTAACTTTGGATGCACTGAGTTGAGCATTTGCTGTCCCTCTCAATATGATCTTGTAATATTCATTAATTACTTTCCTTAGGTTGATAAGCTAGAAGAGTCAGAGTCCCAGAGGCTTGAAGAGACTGCACAACAGGACCACAAGCCTATGATCATGCGTAAGTTTCATCTAAGTATTGTGTGAAGATTTATATGGCGACATTATTGTACCTTACAGCTCATATCACTCTTCACCCAGATTTTTTCGCATCATGGCATGCAGGGTAGCCATCTGGGTCTTTTGTAGAGTACTCTGGACACTTAATTCCAGCTCCCAAAGGTTTAAAGAAGCAGCTGGAAATGTTTTCCTTCAGCTGGCAGACTCGCATCACATTGTTCATTGCATATTGAAGTTTTGTTAAGTTACATGAGCTTAGGGGAAGTGGCTAGAAACAATTGTTAATTAAAATCATGTCTGATGTGTTTCACATCATGATATGGCTGGGAATTAATGACAAAAATGAGCAAGGAGTTTGTAGGAACTACAGACGTTGTAGGTTTACATTTGGTTTGATATTATTGGCTTCTCTCTTGCAGCAGAGCCACAGTTAATGCTTACTGCAGGTCCAGGAATGATTGGTCCAGGTTACACTCCAGGATATCCAAATGCATATGCTCCAGGCATGCCGTATCAAGGTTACAGTATGTAGGTATGCCTGAACTTGTGTAGTTTTTGGTACTACCTTGAGGTATAAAAACAGAAAAACTGTTGACCTTCAGATTGGGTTTAGTTTGAAAGTGGCAGCCTGTATGAATTACAGGCAGTGTGTTTGTGAGAGGGACTGATATATGTGCATTGGGCTTTTGTGGTTGTTACAAAAGTGATTTGAAATTGTGTGTTTAGTGATGTACAGGAGGAGAAATGTGATCGAGGGAGTTGGAACACCTAAAGTCACAGCTGTTGTTGATAGGAGTTTTCATTGCAGTTCCATTCCTCTCATTTCAGATCATGTGTTGGGGAATGGATATTGTTAATTGTGTTGAATCATTTTTGATTTCCCTCTCTTGTTGGTTATTGTATTATTTCGGTTGAAGGAATGAAAGGGTGGAAGTAACTGTAGATAATTGAGTGATGAGCAGAGAAAGTATTCACATAATCACGTAGGCAGAATGGAACACGAATTAAGCATGAAATGAATATTAAGTTACTAAACTGACTATAATAGGTGATACATGGGTGCCGACCAAATATGATGTACTAAACATGAGAGGTACTTCAAAGCAGTGCATCTCATGCCATGAAGTAAGGTAGTACATATATAAATATATATATATATATATATAAAATGTATATTTATGAATGTCACAGAATTCCTAGAATGACTGGTGAATTACTGTGACAACAACTAAACATCGTCGTCTCAGCGGCATTTCCTTTGCAATTTTTTTTTTTAAAAGATTTGAAACTTGTTTCTGTCACAGTGTGAGTTGATGCAACTTACATGACTAGTATCTTATTTTCTTATGTCTGGCATGTTGGTGTTTCTGTCATGTTTTGTTATTGGGACATTAATTGTAAATCCATTCCTAAGTATGCGAACATTTTGGAGGAAAAGTATTTCGATGTTAGAATGTCTGAGGGAATGAAAGTATTGTGGCTTCGTTACAGTTAGACAGTAAAATGAGAGTTTGCAGTTATGTCTGGTTAATTTGGAAAGAGCACTCTCCTTCCATTTTACGACACTAAATAAAATACTATACATATGGTAATTTATTGTTATTCTGACCAAATAACGAAAAAATTGACCATTATAACCAAGACGTGGGTGTCTAGCAAATCCAATCGACATTCGTTTTGTATATTTATTTCTTATTTCAAAGGCACCGTCATGCTGTCAGCAGTTTGTTTACACTGATAAGCTGTTAATTACAAAGACTAATGATGTATTTACTACTGTGAATACTCTTTAACTTGTAAAGAGATGAATAAAATAAAAATAGAATTAACTTAATAGTAGATTAAAACTGAAGAATGTGGCTTTACATGGTTCTAAAGAGACAACTTTGTGTTGTTTGTGGATAAATTTAATGGTTCCAAAAAAGAATGTTAATTTTATTTCAGCTGTAATTTGTAGAGTCACGTGTATTATGGTCAGAAAGCAGATATGATTAAAATATTGTGTCATTCTCACCCATTTTACTGTCACTCTTGGACATTTGAACTGAAACACCATCGTACTTCATTTGTGAGTTCCTTACAGAACCTTCACATGTGATCCCTCCTATGGCAAGCAAGTAAATTGCTGATGTGAACTACTGCTTCATATCAGATGCCATACTGTGAGGCATTTCGAGACTTTATCCTTATCTTACTTCCTAACAGTGTTTCAGGGACTTAAAAAATAACACAACAGAAACTTTAAAAATTTTAAAAATGTTTCAAGTCTTTAAAGTACAGTATGAATAGTGTGCAATGGGTATTATGAGGAACCTTTAAAGTCCTATGTGTGACGTACACTGTAGTTAACTGGTCAGTGATGCATTAACACACAGTTTTGGTCAGTTTTTTCATACATGTAGAATTGTGGAATTACACTGTTAAAGTAGTTTGCGGTCATTCTTGGCAGTGTTGTAGCAAATGTCACTACAGTCAGCGATGGGTAGAATGTGATGACACTTTATATTTGCAAGCATGTATTTTCTTTTGAACATTTCACCTTAAGGTTTAACAATATCCTCAAGTAATATGGGCATATTTGTCACAGTAATCTGAATAAAAATGGATGATACATATTTGTTGCTTGATAGACCAGTAATTGCAATGATCGTTGCAAGGTGAAACACCTATAGGAAGGTGTGAATAACATGCAGACATAGTTGGCATTTTGCTAACACCCTGCTAAATACCTGTCAGATAATTCATGCTGTCATATGCCTCCTAGCATATTACGAAGGGAAATATTTGACAACCAAGACCAGAAAGTATCAAAAGTGTGTGTGTGTAAACAGAGGCCAGGTATTGTTACATCCTAACAGCATTTTCACTGGGTCAAAAACATTGTAAAACTGAGTTGTGTTTGCCCAGGGCACCATTTGTCTTGAAGCTGGCCCTAGTTTTCTTTAAGGCCATATTCCATGGACATTCATTTCGAATAACATTAATTTCATCAGTGTTCTGATGATCACAATACTACAGCGTGTAAAAAAGTAGTTGCCGATCCAAGTGCAGAAAAATGTTTTGAAATTTTCCATCATTGCAGCCAGTGTTTTAGTGGTTTTCCACAGCAGCTGTGATTTAGTCTGTCAGTTGTTGCAACCTGCTAGGAAGTTTCACCCAAAATAAAACAACCATACGTTCTGAGACACCAGATTCATTTATTTCAGTAGTTCTTTCGTAAGGTCCTGAACATTGAAAGATGCATTGGAGAGGCCGTGTGGCCTACTTATATTGTTCCACCATTTGCCTGGAGGAATTGAGATGACAAAGAGCCCAATCTGGTGGCTGTATGCAGACTGGGACTGAAACCTAGGACCAGTTCAGTACAAAGCAGCGATGTTAATGACTGCATCATGTGGCATTATTGACCACCATTAGAGGAGCGGTTCTCTCTTCCAGACTGAATTTGATGATCAAGGAAAGAATTCTAGAAATGTAGTAATGACCAACAGAAGGAAACTATATACCAAGAAACTAAATTAAACAGTATAGCATCCATTCTACTTATACCGTGTCTCCAACCTTTTTAGGGCAAAGTACCATACCCACTATTGTGGGCTGCATCACATGGGCCACACATGAAGAGATATTAATAAGTTACATAACTGACTGCCTGCCTGCCCCTGCCTAAAGTATTGTGTGATTTTTGTAGCACATACACAATTTACAAATGTGGCCCTTGGGCTGCTTGCAGGCCACAGGCCCCATTTTGGAGACCCATGACTTCTACTTGCCACCAAAGGAGAATCAAGTAACAGATTAATAAACTTGGTAACTGTGTTACATTTGATGGCAAATTATACATACTCTTGGAGTCTAATGGTGATGATAAACATCTTTAATGATAGCATAAGTTTCATACTCATATGGTACACGAGAAAGGCATCAAAAACTTCCACATTTGCCTTTTGTAGTTAAAAAAAAGTGGAATCTTAACAATGTAGCAAGTTGGTCTGGCACGGGCCATGCTAATCATCTGTAGAGGGGAAAAAAAATAATCTGCAACACCAATGCCAAGAAGGGGACCGAGGATGCAAAGGCTGGGACCAGGAATCACTTTGGTGGTCCCAGGGAGAGGGAGCATGGGCAGCATTGGCTGGTACATTATGAAGGTACATGAAAGGTGGCATAGACCTGACCACATGCTGATATGGCATTATGATGTGTTTACCTCAGAAACTAAGACTTTCAGAAAAAGTGCATTGTGCATAAAACTTACATATGCAGTTAAGTAGTCCCTGGCAGATTTGTTAAAAAGTGTTGCACTCCAATAAGCATTTAGCATGGTAAGTTTCAAATGTGGACAACAAATAGTGTGTGTGTCATTGTATGATTAACAAAAAACTGGGGTTAACTTTGGTAAAATTATATATATATATAAAAGGAATTGTGTTCACATGCACATAGCAAAAAGTGCCAGGTGACAGGTTCACAACAGATCTTGTGTCAACAATATAGAACTGCATGCCACCTCTTGCCCATAGGCATTTGGAAAATTGTTAGACCCTTGCATTAGGTGGGTTTCAGATTGTCTGATGTGAAAAACATGGAGATGGACAGACATAAGGACACATTTTAGCTGCTTTTTATTGTAAAACACTTCAAAATAAGAGGGTAAGTACCAGTTGAAGTGTGTTGTAGGAGAAAGTATGCTTGTGCCCTTCACTGTTGAAAGCTGTGAACACTTTGCACCCAACATTATACACATGTAACATCCAGTGTGTGTGTGTCATATAGATAATATATCTGCTCATATACAGCCCCATTTTCAATTTGGTCTTCTGCATTCCAGTGCCAAAGGGTTAAGACTTAACTAGTTTGGGGCATGATTAAAAAATGTCTGCAAAGCAAAACATTTGCACCCATACATGTCAGCTTGTCCCTGTAGGAATGCAAAAGTGAATTCTCTGCTGTTGACCTACAAAAACTCCCTAACAACCTCTTGCCATCTGACTCAAAGAGACTGACATACTATAGCAGTGTTGTTGCTGTCAACAATATAATGCACAATTAGTTCATGTAAAATGCCCGATACAGATGTCCAACTTAACCACGTTGGAATTTTATTGACAGGTTTAAAAGTATCCAGTATCAGATTTTATGAATATCCATCCAGTGGGACTAAAGTTGACATATGCAGACAGACACATGACAAAGCTAACAGGAGCTGGCTAACAGCACCTAAACGTGCTTAGAAACCCTGCAGTATGCAGTGATGAGCTACTGCAACAGGAAGCAATATACCATATAAAACAGTGTAATCCAAAAGTCTCAGGTAAAAATCACCATATATATTTCACAAGGATTTTGTTCAAAAGAAATACACAATTGTATTCAAATTCACAGATCTGCTATCATATGAGTCTTTATCTTCTTCACACTTCTGTCTTGCGGCCGCATACAAAAGTACTTCCCGTGTATGGTGCAGGTGTAGTCATCCAGTACCATAGTGAATACACTAGGCTGTTTTGGAATGGCTGCAATAAAGATACATGATATAAATGACAAAGACAAACTACATAAGCCCACTTAATCCCTCATTAAGCACCTATTAATACTCACTCCGAACAATATTGTCACTACAAATGATCTTGAATGTATTTTTTGTGTCAAATACTACTATTCCAGCCTGCCCTACAAGACTGCTGCAAGTAGATCTCACAACTTTAAGATGTGCTCCATGATAGTCGGCTTTTAGAAGCAGCTGAGAGAACTGGTTCCAGTATTTGCTTTCAGGCTGACCTGTAAATCTGTAAGAAAACTACTTTTAGTTTAAGCAGCAAACTATGCAAAATTTTACTTACAAATAATCAACTTCCTTACCCCCTTTTTTCCAGCTCTGCCAAACCCAAGCAGCTTCTCATGTACTCCTTCCAGAGGCAATGAAGTTCTTCAAAGTCCTTATACTTCATCCCTGTCCTATTTATTGTATACAATCCAAGTTCGCGCCTCTGTTTCAATGACAAGCGTTTCTTTACACATGGAACATGTTTCTTATCTGCAGTCCTGAATTTCAGAAGTAGAAATTTCTGAAACAGTAAGCACTTAATCAATAAAATTGTCACAAGTACTGTAACAGAAGGACACAGCTCCTGGCAAGCTGACTATCCCACAAGCCTTCCTGACACCTGATGTCATCCAGACCACCAGATCACTACTGGAGCTAGAGAGAGAGAGAGAGAGTGAAGAGATTCAAGATGGACAAGTTGCGGCCCATACAGGGGCAGGTGTGCAATGGGAGACGACAGTTACAGAACAGTGGATTGGTGACTGAGTGTCCAGAGGGCAGAAGAAGCACTGACATGTGATCAAGGCCTGTGTAAGAACTACTACGGAGAAATGTACAGTGAACATGCGATAGTGACCAGTGCTGTGAACAGGAGGCAGCAGAAGTGAAGATCTTTAAACAGGGCCTTTGGGCCAGGAGTACAAAGCTCATTAACAAGTGCAAAGTAATTTCTGTGTATAAGCCACACTAATTCTTTAATTTGTAAAACTGTAGTGTTAGACACTGAATTGAACCCATGCATTTGACCATTACAGCATTCTGTAACACTTCCACGTTACAATGCACTGCAGTGACACTCGCCAGTTTATTTCTCACCAATGACAAAAGTGAAATGAATTTACTCAGTGGGGTGTGCAAGGTATGACAGCAAAGTGGCAGGGTATCAAGTGACAAAGGACGAGCATGTTCACTAAATTTGCGAGGAGTGAAGTGCAGGCAGTTAGCACCGTACCTTATGTAATATCAAAAATGTGACGTTGAGTAAGAACTACAAAATGTTTTTGTCAACATAGAGTAACCTAATCTAAAAGATTCATGTGTGGGAGCTGAACACTTTCAACAGACATAATGAGAGGTGCATAATAGTGCATGACTAAATTTTGTGCAGTGGTGCCTAATATTTTCAGCATAATTACTACAGTCTCTTTTCCTTGCAAACAAAATTGTGTATCAGTTTACACCAGATGGCACCACATAAAGATCACAGTCCTGGCTTGTATCACACAGAACATAATGTCACCCTTCTGGCACAAAAAATTTTGTGGAGGCTCCTAGATTTTGGAAAATTTGGGCACCCCTGATGATAATAGTGACCCACAAATGACTTGAAACAATCTGCCAGTGTGGGTACCAAGGCATTCATCCATACAATGTTATTACTGCCAAATTTGCATAATGCGTCTTATTATTACAATTACTGGATCTGTATTAAACATTATGTGTCACTCAATTTCTGCACATATTGGAGGAGTATAAAAAGGATCTTCAAACACAAAGAAAAAAGTTTGAACTACGTTAATGTACATGCTGTTAAAAGCCTGTATATCGAAACATTATGCAACGAAATTGTGAATTAAGGAACTGGTCATCATACTGCAAAAATACATCAATCATTTGTTTTATTCTGGGAAATTACAATTTACAATGCTGACAGCAGTTTATAACAATTCACATCCATGCACAAAAGATCCACTCTACATACCCTCTTAAGTTCATTATCCACTGTACGATGTTTAGATTTTGGTAAGGATGCAGTTACCATCTGCTTAATAAATTCATTATCTGACTGCAACTCTTGAACTCCAGCAGCTTCTTGAATATCCTTCGACAACTTGGCACAGACATCTGAAAACCAGAGGAGTAACGGACGTTTTCTACCGGGTTTACAATCACATTATTGTGGTCAATACAACACAGTAACAAGCTACATGGACTTTGGGATTCTCAATCACCAAGGCAAAAACAAGAGATCAAATAAGCCTGGGCAAAGCAGCAATGGCAAATTTGACAAAAATCATGAAAGATATGGGGATTTTTGACCAACACCAATGTTAACCTAGTACAGACATGGCTTCCTGGCACTGCTCTATGGATGCAAACACTGGACTCTTAAGGAAACCAGATACAGGGTAGATGCCTTCAAGATATGATTGTGGAGAAAACCATGGACAGCAAGAAGGGGGCAGGGGGCCTGTTATTTAAACTATATTATCCTTCCTTCCCTACAGTTCATGGCAAGAAGGCAAACATAATTGCACATATACTGATGCCACTGCACAGTATCAACTTGTCGGTGGCACTTGTTATGCACATTAGGATGTATTAAATATATTTAAAAACCACCTTAACTGTACACTCGTGGAAAATTCATATGGAACGAATTACATGCAGCTTGCTATGCGGTGAGATGAGTTAAGTCCTTTATGTTACAGGAAACAATGAAGATGGTTTACTATGCCTATTTTCATTCTATTACAAACTATGGATTAATATGTTGGGAAACTTTTCACATACTGCCAAAAAAATTTTTAATTCATAAGAATTAGAATTATTTCAGGATGCAGAAGTACAGACTCATGTCAAGAATTATTTAAGAATTTTAAAATCCTGCCTTTTCTGTCACAAAATATATTATCACATCTTTTATTTCTGGTTAACAACAAAAATAAATTTAATTAAATTCTGATGTCTATAACATAAGTACTAAACAAAATATAACTTGCTCCAACCATCATCCTCATCACTATTTCAAAAAGGAGTCTACTCAATTGGCATAAAGTGTTTGTCTCCAACAAAGTGTCAAAACTTCAAGTGATAAACCAAAACACTTAAATCAGCCCAAAAGAATTATTTACACGTTCATTCTCTCTACTCTACAGATGAATACTGTAATATAAATAGAGAATGACAAACTACGCTAAACCATGTTATCTATGGTTTTCGATCGAAAAGACATCCCGAAACGTCGTATCATTCCTAAAATATTCCGACGCGTCATCACTCAAAAGAGCTACATCAGTTTCATCGTGACGAAAACCTTAAATCATATATATAACCTCTATCTGCAGGATATTCTACATCCTATCCAAAAGTTGGGGAAACTTCGCATCAAGCACAGACCACATCGAAAAGATATCCCAAAGCGCCGTATCATTCCCACAATATATTACACCGCGACATAACCCAAGAAAGCTCCTACATAAGTTAAACCAATTTTAGGCTAACTGTACTGCACCAACAACTACTGTATGTATGAATGTAAAATTTTCTTCGCATCTTCTATATCCAAAGCATTAACCTGTTTTGGATTCAGAGAATGTAAATAAATTCAAATTCTAAATAAACATATTCACCTTCTGTATTCATTTTGTTCTTTTCACATCTGCAAATGTACAAAACTATCCTACAGGTATAGCTGCATGCTTAAATCTGTGGCCAAACTTTGATCTCATGTTTGTAACTACGATCCATGCCAACAGTTTGCCTATACGTTGCAAATGATGACAACAATTCTAATCGCATGAACGAGACTCAGATTACTGTACACACGGCTCTGTAGTCCGATGCATCAGCTACATGCGGTACCGTACCAAAGAGGGCCACCACGGTGCTCACACAGTGCTGGGCCTCAATTGTGTTCTCTGCAGTTGTCAAGGAAGTACAGTACTGATCTGTGATCCGACAAAGCCACAGATTACTATTTATAGTCGGAGCGACCAGTGGCCGCGTGTGAGCAGGTTGGAGGTGGGCGTGATTAAATATCAGTGATAAAAATGTTGCGCGTTCGTTTTTAAAAATTTCCACCGCGGATTCACAATTTTAAAAAGTAGCTAGATATGTAATGCAGTAGTGTCTTAGACACGGGAGTTAATTTTAAGGGATGCCCTCGTAGCCATATATTTGTCACTTTATGTATAGGCAGATATACACAGTAGGGGATATATGAAAGTCGTTGCTGATGTCGGTCATGCTTGAGGTACTTGCACTTCAAGAGACACTAGAAGATTTGAGAAAACTTAGTGATATAGTTGTGCAGGAGATGTGTAAATATGCCAGAGAAACAATGGAACATCTTACGTTAGCAGTTTTTGCGTACATATGCCTTTGCGTTGTCTTTTATTTTGCAACTGTGTACCTGAAGATCTTCCAAGATTATGGACGTTTGAGAAGTGTAAAAAGAGTGTTATTTGTGACAGCCCATCCAGATGACGAGTGTATGTTTTTTGGACCCATTATACTTAAACTAGCCCAACAGAGTGACTGTCAAGTATTTTTATTGTGCCTTTCGGAAGGTTAGTTGAAATATGTTCAAGACTGAGTGGCAACACTCTTATTTTAAGGGCATTTCAAACGTTTCAACATATTTTTTCCCATAGGGGATTACAAACAAGAGGGAGTAGTAAGGAGACAAGAGTTGTGGGACAGCTGTAACATTCTAGGCATTCCTTCAAGCAACATCACGTTATGCAAGTAAGGACATGTTTTATTCTTTATAAAGAGAAGGACAAAGTGTGAACTCTGTGCTTATACAATTCATATTGGACGGAAATATCTGCTGTCACCATACAGACCAGAAACACTCTAGTATGAACTTACCAGTTATTTGTATAAATTTTATTAGATTGAAATGCATAAATATAATTGAGTTATATAACCATGTACCTCACATGATTGTCATATTTTTATTGCAGGAGTTCATACCTTCCTGACGATCCTGCAGTGAGATGGCGCGAAGATATAGTAGCAAACCTTCTATTAAATCACATTGAAGCTTTGTCCATAGATACTGTAAGTATTAAATGTTCCACACATTTTTATATCCACTAAAGAGACCTATGTTACTCTTCCAAATTCAATTTTTATATGACATTAATTTCTTATTTTTATCGTTCAAAGTCTTACAGCTCTTCATTATTTGGCACAGTAGTTATATTTGTCACACACAACATTTCTCTTTGTCAACATTGTGTAAAGGGTTAATAACGGCAAAAGTAATATTGATGTTGGAAGACATTATGGTCCCATGCTACTAACACACTTTGTTTTGTATTCCTCACCTTATGTCTGCCAAAACTTCTGTTAAAAATTACTTTGTACTGTTTCATGTGAATTTTTCTGTCTGCCACAGTAAAAATTCCTTGTGTTGTGTTATTACCATCACATGTAAAGTGGGCCTCGTCCATGAACAAAATGTCAGGAAACATTCTGTAGCTATTATTGTAGCCATTCACAAAATTGCTGTGTTTGCTTACATTCTGTATTCAGTAATGGGAAAGACTCATTTTCCTTCAAAATTCTGTGTACATTATTAAATGTGTTCTGATATGGAAGTCTGTGACCTGGAGTAGCTGTAACTTTTTCATTGCAGAAAATAGTTACAAAAGGCATATTGGCATAAACCCCATATATAAAAGTTAGAGAAATTCTAAATAAAATGTCTGTACAACAAAACACAACCACTCCAGATGGAACTCACAACCAGACGGAACTGAAAGCCTGCAGTGGTGCCAAGTCTACACTATCACTCAACTTGATCAAGGTTGCAGCTCACCTAACTTCATATTTTTTTTTTTTATGCTTACGTTGAGGCAGTAACAGAATAAATGTGCCAGAATTGTTACATTGACTGTATTTTTCCTAACATGTTAAAATTTGTCAAATTTTCCTATCTGGTATACCTGAAGTTTGTCAGGACCACAATATAAATACTGTGACATCACGATTGTACATGTTTGTGTGTGTGTGTTAGATTTTCAGATATTAACTCTAGAATGTTACTGTATTTCAGGTAATAACCTTTGATAAACTTGGGGTCAGTCGGCATCAAAATCATGTGTCTATATTTTACGCTACAGCGTACCTCTGCTTGGAACGAAAACTACCACCATGTAAGTTCTACAAATTATTTGTTCATACATAAAAATTAGCTCCTTCCCTTAATCAAAGTTGCCAGGTATAGAGGTAAAGTCCGTGTGTAAACCATGAAGGCAAGTTGTTGAGACTGGATGGTCCCTAGAGGTGGTCTGGATGATTTGGAGAAGAGAAAAATTTCTTGCCCTGTCTGGGAACTGAACCATGATTTCTTCACTGTCCAACCTATAGTTTAGTTGCCATAACAACTCTTCTGCCTCAGCTCAAAGAGTTGTTTATAACACTACATTAGAAGTACTCTCACATGCTTCTTTACTTTGTGATATGTTTCATCCCAGTGAGTGGACCAGTTCACAGTGTGAGTCCACACGTAATAATTTTGACAAAATTTGATGTTCTTACTCAATGTAGAAGCTCTACTGAAGTGCTTTCTCTATTGGAAAATGTTGACTACCACTGTACATGAAAGGCTAAACACAGTACATGTAATTAATAGGTAGGGTAATTACAGTCAATAACACAACAATGTGCATCTAATTGATGTTTATTAGAAAATGATAAAAACTACATGTTTCGGCCAACATTGGCCATCATTAGGTTTTTCATCCGAAAGATTTGTATGCTGTAAGAATGTTTATATAAAGCATGCAGCTGCGTATTGATGTTGAGATCTCATCATCGAGGATTTTGCGTTAAACGTGGCATATAGCCTGGGTATGGAGCCTAGTGATGTGGGCATAATATTAAACGTGTTAGTCAGCGAACAGTCGCCGGCAGAGGCGTAACAAGCAATGAACTGAACAGAACACAAATACATTCCTGCCAGACTATGATACACAACACTCAGCTCTTAAGTGGTTAATACACATGATACGCCACAGACTATATAGAGAAACAGTGAACCGAACGCAACAGAGGGTTCGTCCATTAGACTACTATATGCAGTGCGTCCATCTCACGTGGCACTAGAATAACACATACCATGATGAAAGCCGAACACACCCAAAACAAAGAAGATATCACATGCACACACCAACAATAAGGAGCAACCGGACACATTAGAAATACCAAAAGGGATATAAGAGTACAACACACACGTAAGTACCAATTATTTATTTACCCCCTAGTCACGAGAGGGAAACTCATTCCACTGAGTTACCAACCTGCATGCACACACACTCATTTTTTTCTTCTTCTCCTGCAGAAACTACCATTATACCAAGCCTACACGCTAAGAACCCAAAAAGCAAACACCCCACTGATGACAGTTACCTATAAAGGAGAGACATTATGCTGAGTAACCCGCAATGGCATTTACAACGGGAAAAAACTGGACGCTAACCTACAACATTACCCCCCTCCCACCCACAACTTGCTCACTGCCCATATCACTAGGCTCCATACCCAGGCTATATGCCATGTTTAACTCTAAATCCTCGATGATGAAATCTCAGCGTTGGTACACAGCTGCATGCTTTATATAAGCACTTGTGCAGCATACAAATCTTTCGGGTGAAAAACTGATGATGGCCAATGTTGGCCAAAACATTTAGTTTTTATCATTTTCTAATAAACATCAATTAGATATACATAGTTGTGTTATTGACTTGATTACCCTACCTATTAATTACTACACACAACGGGGATGGCACATTTCAAAACAGTACATGTTTCAATGAACTTTAATTAACATCAGGGAGACTGATATAATTTCAAGAAATGTCCATAGAAGATTTTATGCTTTGTAACTTTTCTTTCAATGCTGCATTTTTTGGGGAAATGGCCATTGAATCATAAAGTGGACTTCATTTATGATACCCTCTGTATGATTGTGAATTATGTTCTTTTTTATGTACACACAGACTGCAAGGCATATGCACTGGAGTCCATCAATATACTGAGGAAATATTCAGCCATGCTCGACATACCAATTAGCTACCTCCTTTCTTCTTATTGGTACATTTTATCACTCAAGGAACGCAAGATTCTAAAGGTAAGACATGAGGATGTTGGTTGAAACTGTGAGATGTCACATTTCCATGATGCAGTGATAAAGAGAGAATAGGAAGTGCAGTAAGGAAAACATTCATCAAAAATCATTCTGCTTCTCATTATGCAACTTCCTCCACTCCTCTGTTACCTTGTCCTGTCTAGTCCCAAATATTCTCCTCACCACCCTATTCTCAAACACCCTCAGCCTGCGTGAACTCGCACACAAGCACTGAAATTTTCTTATTACTATTTAATGATCTGGAGCATGGAAGTACAGTGTTATGTGAAGCACTGTTACAAATTTTCGGTGTTTTCTTTTGTTTACCATTTACATTCATTTGAATTACGTAAGAGAATTTATTTATCTCGTATTGACATTTTTGTAATGATATTGTAATAATGAAGCGAATATCTGTTTCACTGGTAACTTGTTTAAGGAAAGTGGATACTTTTTGCAACTGAAAATCTTGCTTTGACATCAAATAAAACCAAATTGTTTTTCTACTTCATAATTCATACTAGAGTGCTTCATAATCTGTTATACTGAGAGCATATCAGTGTCTAATAATAACTGAAAGATTTTTTTTTTTTTTGTTACAGGCAGCAATGGCTGCACACCATTCACAGTATGTGTGGTTCCGGAAGCTTTATATGAATTTCTCACGGTATGCAGTTGTAAATACTTTCAAGGAAATAGAGATTTTGGATTTAGAATTGGATTTAGAACTGGATGACTGAGTAGACACTTAATGTACAAAGTTGCAGATAGCACTGCTGGTTTGTTTCAGCATCTTGCCATCCATAGGTGAGTGCTGACAGTTTGGCTTAGCCATTAGTGTTTAAAAGTAGAAGTACCCTGCATATTTCTGAAGAAATTCTGAATGAATGCAAGTTTCTTAGCTCCACAGACTGCCAAAACATCAAGGGTATGTCAAATCACTTGCTGTTTCACCCTTCTATGCCCTGTCACTGAATATAATCAATATTAACGCAAACCAAATCAAAAGTGATAAAATCATTGCAGATTTTAATCATTACCACTTGTATTGCCATCCTTCTATAATGGACCACACAAATAATCTGTGTTGAAGCAAAGAATACCATAGGTCAGGATGCACAAATCTGAGTCACCCAGGCAACTAAATTTTGTATGGTGGCACCCAATGTGGCACCTAATATTTTCAGCATTATTATTGCATTTTCCCCCCTTACGTACAAAAAGGTTCATCAGTTAAGCAGAAAGCACCACATAACAGTGAATTTCACTTGTTGCTTAATGACTGTAAGTCCTCAATTTTAACTCACTTTATGTCATCCTTCTAGCACGTAGAATTTGGAAGTGGCTCAAAGATTTTTGGAAAATTTTTGGGTCCCAGCCTTGGTAAGGGAAGCATATCCACAGCTAAAAGTATACCTAAAGATGAAAACTGGTGGTGGTGGTGGTGGTAGTAGTAGTAGTGGTAATAGTAGTGGCGGTGTTTGTTTAACAGAAGCATTTCGACTGTAAAGATTGTCAAAAGGGTAATGTTTATCTCCTCACTATATGTTTGACATGTCTTCATTCTCGAAACTGATAAAAAAAACACACAAACCAATAGAAAATAACTGAATTAATGCCTTTAAATTGTTCCAAAATATGAAAACAAAAAACAGACTATGTAGTACTGTTGACTGTACACACACTTGTTTGTGCAGGGTGTAACTTGACTGCACAGTCCGTAGCCTGCTTTACCTATTTATGAATAGCTCAGACCTATGGATATTCTATTATGAGAGGATTTTATAGAATACTGTTTCCCCAAAAACTTCAGTACTTAAAATATACAGATATGTTTTCACAAACATGTCACATGTCTATTGTTGAACTTGGCCTAATATCTTGTTCCTACTTCCACTGTATGAATTTCCCGATCTTCGTGTGCCGAATAAATTAACAGTAAATACAACATTCACCTATACTGGAAGTATAAATCCGGTTAGCTAAACAGTCCATACGACACAACTTCAAGTATAGCTAATTTTACACTACAACATGTCATAGTGTAAAATTAGCTATTCTGGAAGTTGTATTGTACAGGCTGTACAATTAACTAGATTCAATAAAAATACAAAATTGCTCAGCAAAGCAGTCATATAGAAATGCATAACCTGGAAAATGAAGAAACATATAAAGACAAGCCTTGGGTCCATGTCAGTGGATATGTTGATAGACTAGCCAAGTACGGAGTGCTGAAAAACTCCACATATTCCGCACACAGCCATGACACTGTTAGAAGCTGGAGGTTGAAATCAGTATGTAACTTGTCCCCTTATCTGCACTGAAACTGTAAATGTTGAACAGCCATTACCAAAACGAAGTGGCAATGCATTTCTCTGAAGAGTTTGAAGAGTGAGACTGGTTTCATTAGCATGGAACAACAGCTCAAAAATGGAGGTGTTGCAACACTTCTTTAGTGATAATATTATTGAAAGAGAATTTGTATCAAAATCCCTCATATGTTAGACAAGCCTGACATAAAATAATGGGAAATGTATTTCAAAAGTTATTCTAGAAACTCGTTGACTGTGTTTCGTCAAATAAGTAGACAAAATTAACGTTACCTGTGGTATGCCATGAAAACATATATGTGGAGTGGAGGTATGGCTCTACTCATTTGTAATCTCATGCTAATTTGAGGTGAGTGGTAATCCTTACACCCTGTTTGCTTTACTTCCAGGGAAAGAGCGCCCAGTACCTATTGAGTAGGAGGCTGGGTGGACCCCAGAGCCATTGTGGATGTTTCAGAGAAGAGATAAATCTCCTGCCACTGCCAGCATTTAAACCCCAGATTGTCCAGCCTGTAGCATAGTCACTATTCTGACCATGCTATCCCAGCTCCCGTGTTTCATCAAACAAATATAATAAAGTAAACACCTACTCTAATACTTTTTATGATTGTAATTGTATATTTGCATACAAATGATAATTGTATCAGCATTGGGTTATTTGACTTTTTTGTCACTGTTCTCATTGCCATTAATGTGGTGTACCTATGACCTTAAGGGATAACAGTATCTTTAACCAGTCACCATTTGCTGAAGTTGTGAAAAATCTTCATATGAATACATTATGTAATTAAAAATAATTTGAAGGTTACAGGTGTAGTGATATGGAGAACTTTTTCTATATTTTAGCATTTTTTTACAGGACCTCGCACTGGAGTATAATGAATGGTATAGGCTGATAATAGATATAGTGTTACATTGACTGTTAAAGAAATGTGTTCATTTAAAATTATATATGGGGTTGTAAGGCTTATACAATTCCAAAACTTGTTACTATAAATAAAATGGATTTATACTCAGGTTGCCTCTATTCGTGTTGGTCTATGTAACTGCAGATCTGTTTGCTTCCACCTCATGTCTGTACATTGGATGCTACACGTCTGTTGCAGCACTGTATCATCATTTTGCAGGTATATATTACAGGCTGAAGTAGCATCAGACTCTTGTGTTCATAATCATATTTAGTGGATCAAGTTAATAATGCTGCAATCTACATGAAAAGTCAGTATTTAGTTATCAATTTTGGGACCCCTTGGTGCTTGATCATATACTAGAATGTTTCAATGAAATGTCCAGTATTGTGTACAGAGCCCATACAAGAATTTTTACTGTTCATTTGTCTATAAAGAAAACATTTTTTAATTTTATTAAGATGTGATAGAATAACTGTATATGTATACACCTTTTAACAATTCATGTATCTCATGAAGTGCAGATATACCAGAGATCTAAGAGAAAGCACAGCTTAGGTAAGCAGATTTTTTACATAAATATCAGTCCAGGCTCCTTTTGTTTAAACACTTTTTCATTAGCATCTGTAAGACCTAAAGGGTTAACAGTAGTTAGCACATGGCTCTTTCTTTTCATATAAGTAAGGAAACAGGATTTAGAGGGTTAAGTATAGACACACCAAGAACCCATAGGAAATCCCTGGTTAGGAAAGGCGATGGTATTTGTGTAGCTGGTGTTGGACGTCCAAGATAGATTCCATTTTTGACATTTCAGCATTTACACTCTTGCATTTAGTTTATGGGTATTCCTGTACCAGTTAAATACGTGTAATCTCAAATGGAAACAAAGCAAACAGCTTCCAATCAGTATAATTTCCAGTTACTGTGAAAAGAATTTAGAAATTATGAGTTGGAAACACCAGTCTCCCAGAAATGTAATGGAAAACTACTGTGGTACCATCAGTGTTCTGGGACAAGTCAAAACAGCAATACAAGTGGGTAGGCTTGACATGTCAACAGATATAGCAGAATCATTCGATTTTAGACTGCTTGTCATGATAGATCCCATAGGACAGGATAGTTGTATAGGTTTCTTCCTCTCTTTCACTTCTTTGAATCCATATTTATTTTTTTTACTGTGTAATTATTATTATTATGCTACTTAGCATGCACATAATACATTTACAGTGGCTTGCTTCTTTTTTGGTATTGACATCTGTACCCCTGTATGTGACATCACCGTGTAATTTTTGCACTTATATCTGGCCCTCTGTATAAGTCTTGAGTTTCACCTCTTGCTGTAGCATCTTTCCCCTTTCTTCATGTCATACTCTTTTCACGTTATCTGATGGCCTTTATTTTTGTGTATGGTGTGTGGTCACAGACTGCACATCTACAGAACTGTGCCTCTGCGTTTACACTGCGTCATTTTGTTCTGCAAGGAAGTTTAACGGAGTGTAGGTGAAGGTGGTACAACATATGCGGTACACTTCGCTCAGTGTCTCTGCATTTTCCAACCCTGTGTATGTCCCTGCTCCAAGGTGTTCCCTTCTCCCACCCTGATTCCTTTACTGGACTATAGTCAACGTCCGTTTACACGTACTCGTCTGACATGGTACAGGTTATCAATGTGCCCAATGTCCCTGTTATGTTCATATATATGTATCTAACATGTTTGTTACAGTACAAACCTGTCAATGTCTCAAAAACGGGAACTTTGTTATTCAAAAGCTACAACCTATAAAAATCTGGAACGTATTTTTGTTTTTGTACTCCGTATCATTGAGTACATGCCACCTATTATTGAAAAACCACGTTAAGGATAGTTTGACACCACGGGTCAGATGTTTACGCCAGTGCACACGTATACCTCTATTTGTTCACCGTGTCCATGTGTAAGATCGTACGTATCATCTGCAGATATATGGCTGTGATAAATTAGGATAACGCCATTGATTGATTGGGTTATTTTTTCTGATTTTAATAGAAAATGGAAAGACCGATTTGTTGAACGAAATGTAATACGTGGCAGCAAGCTATTATCTGTGGCTAGTAGGAAAATGGCTGCGCGTCAAGTAGTTTGCACATTGGTGTTCCTAGTAATTGTGCGTGCCTGCAACTGTGTTTCAATTGGCAGAAAGTTACAAACCGAAGACTTTTTGTATCCTCCTCAATACCATAATTATGAGGAGATTACGAATTTGTTGGGAAGTTTGATCTCAAAATACCCACATTTAGCAAAGTTACACTCTATTGGTAAATCTGTACAAAACAGGGATCTTTGGGTTTTTGAAATAAGTGAGAATGTGCATAATCGTAGTTTAGGGGAGCCTATGTTCAAGTATGTTGCAAATATGCATGGCGATGAAACGCTTGGCCTAGAATTGATGATGTTCTTGGCTCAGTATCTACTGGAAAATTACGGGTCTGATGCAAGGGTGACTCGCCTTGTTAATACAACGGACATATTTCTCATGCCGTCTCTAAATCCAGATGGTTATGAAGCTTCTCGGGTAAGAAAAACTTGGCTTTGAATGAATAACAAGTTAATCTTTTAGAGCCAACAACTGGTACTACTACCTTTTTTTTTTTTTTACCCATACAGTGTGTTGTGACATTACTGAAGCTATAACATACATTCGTGGCTACTTGTTATGTCTCATATATTTTACCTTGTTGCATTGGGATTGTGCACACAACACAGTCACACACACACACACAAATTGCAGTACCCAAGCTATCTGAGAAATTACGGCATTTGGCCCAAGAACATTTAGTTCCCAGGATGCCTTGCTTGCTTACCTTAACCGTCGGATACATTACAGTCAGTGTCTGTGTTTTCAGTCCTCTTTCTGAATGATTTCCTGTACACCCCAAACAAATTGCATGCCACAACTTAGCAGTACATATGTTACACCTACCACTGATGTGTAAATACTGTAGTTGGTATGGCAACTCATAATGGGGTACTCAGCCTCCTGTGTGGTGGATTCCAGGTCTCTCTTCCTAGGCATGAAATAGTTGGGACTTGGCAGTGACCAACCCGTTACCATCTAGTGCAGAGGTTAAGAAAGTGTAGAGCTTTACCTGTGCTGTCATCGCATGTAATAGGGTTAGATGTACTTTATCTTTTATCTATTACCAGTAGCAGATAGTGTCCATCTGAGCAACTGGGGCGAGGACCAAATAAAATGTACATCCTTCCTCCAGGGCTTACATTTAATGAAAGAAAGGAAAATTTGTGTTACAGTTTAAATACTCATATTTAAAAGGGTAACTTTAGTCCTTGTGTCAAGAAGCACATAATGCAATATTCAGTGTGGTAATTTGTGTTCCTTCAGCTTTGGAACTATATTTGTACAGGGAGGGAGATCAAATGACTAGGGAAGTGGTGATACTTAAACACAAACGGTGTTTTATGATGGGTCCCTGTGTTCCAGCCCAGGCAGTAATGGAACAGGTTTGCAAACAGAAGGCATGACATCTGTGAAGCACCATAAGCATGTGAAAGCAGCTTAGAAGGAGAACAATGCTAATGCTAGGGACTTTGAGAGAAGGATTGTTACATATTTCTTTCATCCAGCATATTTGCAGATTTTGAAGAACCTTTAAATGTCATATACATATAAAGTATAACATATCATTAAAAAACACAACAGGTTTATTACATAAAATGCTGTTTTAGGGCCACATGCTTTGACTGTTGTAAGCATTTGGGATCCCAGAATGCACTTTACACATTGTTAACCTTGGTTCTATACCCTAGAGGGCCTGAAGATGACTCGGAGTCGAAACATGTTGCCCTAAAATAGCATTTTATGTAATAAAACTGTTGTGTTTTTGACTGATATGTTATACTTTATATGTATAGATAAACACTTCGGGATGACTAACGTTAAATTTAAATGTCATACACAATGTTAACAGAGTAAAAATCCCTCATATTGCTTTTTGTCTTACTGAAGGCAAACAGAGAAGAAATTCATGAGATATTTTTATACATCACAGTGTGAAATGTTGATGGGGCCCAGCCACTATTGACAAGCTGTTCCTGGTGGTTACATTAAAATGTTGAATCATAAATTTTGCTTCTCTTACATGATGAAGTTTTTTGAGGTATTTGTGCATGCATGGGCACGTCATTTTATTAGACAACATACATCAGTATTCACAGGCCATTTGGTGGGATAGCAAGCAGTGAAGCACTCCCTGCTCCTCCTGTTTGATGAGAGCCAGGCTCCACATAGTTAGGTACAGTGCAATTAACATGAGGTTTTTCCTCATCACATTTAACAAGTGATTGGATTGGTATTTTAATTTTTGCACATTGTTTACAAGAAACTTTGGAATTTTATTGAGATTGAAATGGAGATTATGCAGCATGTCTTAATTATACAGTTGATTTCCTTGCTGTCTAAATATATAAAAACAATTTCTAGGGGTGGTTTTTTTTGGGGGGGGGGGAGGGTTGTTTGCATTTGTGAATGTGAGTCATATAAATGTTGAAGAAGGTGTTAGAAATGTTGTCTTTGCCTTGCATTCACATATCACATCTAACAGACACATTGTTCATTATGCTGAAAAGTTTTAAAGTTAAGCAAGCTGAAGGCAAGTGACTAGCAACAGTTGTAAGAAAAATAATTTCCCTATAGAACTGTAAACACTGTCACTTTGCTGGAGAATTCCCTGATAGTTCTAGGCTACTCCTGTAGTGTACAAACAGAATATTCTGTTGTACCATCTTAACCTGAGCAAGAATTGTTCATCCTGCACTGATAATTCTGGAAAAGAAGTATTCTGATATTTTGAAATGTTTATGGTGAATGAATTACATTACTTGTACAAGATGTGAGATTCTCACAGTGGTGTTACTGAATCTTTAAATCTTTTGGGCTGTTCTGGCACATAGGTTGGTAAGCAGTTACTGCTGTTTCAAAGAAGCGTGCAAATGAAGGCTGTTTTACTGTTTGAAATGTCAGTAACCTCTGACCTGCCTGCATGGCATAATGTCCTAGAAGGCTTGATTCTTATTTACATTGCTATTTGTATACAGGAAGGATTGTGCGATTCTGCTTCAGGATTTGAAGGAAGGGTGAACGCCAATGGTGTTGATTTGAACAGAGACTTTCCAGACCAGTTTGACATGGATGCATCAAATGGAAGTATTCTTGATGGACGGCAGAATGAGACAGTTGCTATGATGACATGGATTGTGTCCAACCCTTTTGTTTTGTCAGGAAATCTGCATGGAGGAGCAGTTGTTGCCAGCTATCCTTTTGATGATTCAGGGTTAGTATTTCATATTTTTCTTAAAGTGACTAATAGTGATTACGGCTGTAGGAGTGTAATTTCATTCTAGGTTGCGTGCCCTGTTTCACAGCTAGGTGTGTGGTGATGTATGTTGAATTGCCATTATGAAGTAGGTATCACAACTGCAGCAAATTCTCTTTATCTTTTACGTTATTTTGTTTTTTGATGTTTTGCTGTCTGTGCATCTCAGATTAATCCTAGTAATTAACGAACTTGATGCACAAAATCTTGTTTTATAATAAGTTTATTAAATGCCTCCACATGTTTCGAGCACATAGTGCTCGAAACATGTGGAGGCATTTAATAAACTTATTATAAAACAAGATTTTGTGCATCAAGTTCGTTAATTACTATGTTATTTTGTTTGTAACTTGGTTGCCTTGAAGAACCCAATTTTCTTTTTCTGTGGAAGACTATTTAAAAACTGGTACCACTGTATTTTGACGCGTGCACAGCCTTTCCCATCACTTGACAGGTTGAAAGTTTATCACATGCCATTCCAATCCTATCTGGTGATAAGGTGCCATTGTATATGTGAGTGTCATTTTCTTGAACACATGTCACTGGAATGCAGTTACATTTTAACTGTAGTTAGTCAGAGCTTGCAAGAATCAAAACATTCAGTGATCATGTATTGTGTATCTTCTTTTTCATTTCGAATGCTCTATATTTAAAAAACCCATTTCTTGTGGGAAAATATTTCTGGCCTAGTAGGTATAATTTTAGTGTGGGTCGTGGCAGTGAATATGTTAACTTTATTCTGAAAAAGGATCATGGTCAACACAGGTTAAAATTAGAGTTTCTGTGGTAAATTCTGAAAAAGGATCATGGTCAACATAGGTTAAAATTAGAGTTTTTGTGGTAAATAAATGTATACACATTAGTTGCAGAAGCTTATATGTTGCATTTTTTATATTAGCTGACTTATTTTGGGGATATTTTGAGCAGGTAAGTGTAAAAACCAAAACTTTCTAAATAAAATTAGTTGCATTTGAATGTAGATTCCTTTATGATCTGCTTTGTGAATGCAGTATATTTTTGCAAGTTTCTATACAGAAAAAAAAAGATAAACTGTGCAGCACTTCTACAATAACATGGTTGATTCATAATTTGTTGGTGGCAGTGTATAAACCTTTTTTGGGCACAGTCATAAAATTGCAAAAAGTGACTGTTGACTTCGTGATGTCTGTCCGTTGGTCCGTATGGAACAGTTGGTTTCCCACTGGATGGCTCTTCATGAAATTTGATATTCAGGTATTTTGAAAGTCTGACAAGAAAATTCAAGTTTCATTAAAATCAGACAAGAGTAACAGGTACTTTACATGAAGACCAATATATGTTTTTGATTGCTTCTAGCTCAGCTGTTCTTAGAGAAAATCAAAACACACATTTTGTGTCCGTTATTTTCCTCTTGAAAATCGTGCCATTTGTGAGGTCATGTTGAAGAATATTGTAGAACCAGGCAGGCCCCAGATGACGATATAATACAGCGCATGTGCATTGCATGCTGGATACTTAAGGCTACGAACACACATGCAGAATATGTAATACTTATATCTTTTCCAGTACTACAGTGGTTGAATGAATGTGCCTTACTGTTACGTTATATGTACTTCACCTGTCTTGTTTACTAACTTAGCAGTGTGGAAGCTTGAAATACAAGAATTCTTAAGAAGGAAGTTTTTCACTGTAAAAGTCTTTTGTACCAACTTGTGTCTTGTGAGCACATGATCATATTTTGCACTTCCAAATGTTTTCATTTTAGGAGTTTATGTATAATTAATTACTCAATAATGTCTGTATCCTGAATCATTATACTTAAATAATTTTACAAGAATACTAATAGATTTTTGAAAGGCTTTTGTGTTTCTTCTGACATTCGTAATTACACTTAATGTCATTGAATATTAACATTAATCTGGTAGTGTTTGCGGTAGAGACAACACTTGACCTTGTTAAGTGTGACTTAGTGCAAACTACTCATGAGCCTCCCCCCCTCACAGTGATGGTGAGAGTATAGTTACTTTAAATATGAGAACAAAATATACGACCAGTGAATATCTAAAATAAGTGGTATTAAACTTTATTGAAGTGTGTGTTTTTTCAGTTAAAATTGAAGTCCATAAAATTGAAAGAGTAACAAAAGTTTCGAAGTTCCTTGACATCGTGTTATGTTGTTGCCCTTGGGAATGCAGCTACCATGTACATTGTGGGTTTCAGTATTTGTCTTTAACCACTTTAAGAAATTTGTATGTTTTTGTGCTGTTTGCATGGATATGGGAAGGAAGTGTTGGGTCTTCCATAAAATTTGGACTCCTGAATAACCTGATGGATTATGGTAACGTTAGTGGGGGGGGGGGGGGGTTTGCCCCAAGTTTTTGGAAGTCTTCCTTTGGACAATTTTGTTTTGCCATC
>Ga0136643_10001266_pt1 | contig 30391 bp, 15 predicted proteins | sample TergutLab28metaG_FD_96883 | JGI IMG/M metagenome (GOLD analysis project Ga0136643, IMG submission 96883) | Labiotermes labralis P1 segment gut microbial communities from Petit-Saut dam, French Guiana - Lab288 P1 (version 3) (version 3) | ecosystem: Host-associated > Arthropoda: Insects >... | reverse complement strand
CCTCTCCACAGAACCCATAACAAAAGCCCACCAGCATTAGACATCGGATATGGACAAACAGTAACTGGAGACCCACACTGGACAGCATCGAGCAGACATACTAGAGCTGCACCCCCAGGATAGCGCACATTACAGATATCCCCCCTCCCTGTGCCCCCTATAAATAGCATATAACAAACATCACAGATGCTGAGATCTCACCATCGTGACATACACATACCAATCCTGTAAAACAATACCACCATACTTTCGGATTTAAACCTGATGATGACCACATTCGGCCGAAACATGTAGTTTACTGCATCCTTTATTAAACATCTTTTTTTTAGATATTGTTGTGTTATTGCCTGATACCCACACTTATTGTTTATATACACACAACGGGGATGGCTCAATTTAGAATTACGAGATAAAAAGTGTTTACAGCGCGGTACGGACTGGGTCTTTAGATAAAGCAGTCTTCCATTCATCTTTAAAGGGTTAATGTAGATCCAATCGCTTCACCTTCCATTCACGCACATTCACATGGAATTCTTTGATTTAATACTCCCCGTAGGCGCCATGAAGGCATGTGGAAGATTGGAAACGTAACTCCACTGATTGGTGATTTCGGTACTAGATCGAAGTGTTCAGATTCACGTTCCGATCGCTTTACCTCGAAGGAAAATCCATGAAGTAGGAGGCTGAACCCCAGAGTTAGTGTGGACGCTGTGGGGAAAATGTGCTGTCTTGCCGGGAATTGAAAAGTTGTGTTGGTATTACAAAAACACAGCATTGAATATTCTAACTTGGGAACTATACTCAGTATTGAACGTCTTTACGGCTTACGTTAGCGATTTTATCCATACAAAACTGAAACCTGATCGATGTGATTGTGTGTAGCGTGGCTTCATATTCTCCATATTTTAATATACTGTTCGCATCATTAACCTCAACACATTCCTTGTCATGACAGCCATAACTGTACACACATATTGTTTAGGGTAGCTGAGGTTCCGTAAGGGAGGGGGAAAACTGTGTAAACATAAACGCGTAATTTCCGGTAATCGATACTCATTTCTAAACCCCCGGATTTGATAGGTTTCCATTGGACTCAGTATCAGTACAGGGTATTATAGAGTGCAACATTTAAGGTCACTAGCATGTGCGTGTGTATTTGGGCGAAATGCAGTGCAACAGAGCACTCTCCCTGACATCACCAGCTCCAACCGGAAATCATATACACGAACCCTCTGTTTTGTCGCATACGGGCTGCATGGTTAAGAGCCGTGGCCCGTTACTTGGAGGAAAGATAATTTTGAGGCATAGTGTGATAAGAAATTAAGTTTTTTTTGTAAAAGAAATTGAAACTTGGGATGACAATAATTTCATTACCCATTTTTTTTGCTTACTGTTGAAAACTTACAAAATGGAGCAATGTTAGGCACGTACATGCACACAAACATGTGCATATTACCAGACTCCTATGTTCGTACATTTGTCGCATAAAGTTATACACGTTAATCGAAAAATCTTTTCTGAACGTACAGAGCTACCTGAACTCTGTGTGTGTGTGTGTGTGCACGCGCTAGTTATGTGTCGCGGCTAGCCTCTTTATTGTCTCATTGTGCTTCTAATTCCTTAGATAATCTCTTCAACGAAATTTTTTGTACCAATTCTTGCGGCATATTTATCTTCTGTCAGCAGACGGATTATCTGGGAATTTTGCAACTGTAATTGAAATATCCGCAGTGAGCAACCAAAATCTGCTACCAGCCTTGCAAATACAGAAACCTGAAAAGTTTGACTCCCACCAGATCGAATTGTATGTTAGGATGAATTATAAATTTGGCTTGGGTGTGCTTAAAAGTCAAAGAGCAGAAACTGTCTTCAATTGTCAAATGATTTTGCAATCTCATTTTCAAACCTTAGTCATAGTTCTGCCAGTGAAGCACGGTGTGCGTGTAATAACAGAATTCTACCTTTTTTCAATCACATACTTGGTAAATATACGTATTTTCGGTTTGAAGCGGGGTTACTGTGAAACTCTATCTGTATGTACATAGTTTGTGCATGAACTTACGTTTGTTGAACTTTATCCTATGATTCATGAAAGAGCTTTAACGATCTACCCCGTCCTAAGGGTTGGAAATGGGGAATGAATAGAGTGGTGGCAGCGCGACAGTTCTGCACTGGAAGGGAAAAGACTCTTACAGATAAGAATCAAATAGAAAATCCAGTTTAATGCAGTCGGAATATTTTAAATGAAACGTGGATTCGGTTCCAGCCTAAGACTAAATAGGTTTAGTATGGCACTCGTGTACAAAGACATTTCCTGAAATATCTCCGAACACATTAATCTCTTGAGCTCTTCACAAATTTTAAAATATACCTCCATTTATTTAACATTTTACGAATTTGCTCATATGTATGTATATTTTTATGAAGAAGACACTTGAATTTGAGAATTTATTCTGAAGCGCCATATCCAGAACATCCTTTTAACTCTAGTTTTTAAATATACAAGATGTTTATGTTTATGTTTATGAGCGTAAGTACGAATTTGTTTTATTGTCAGCTTTTATCTCCTGCATAAAGTTTCGCACACAAAAGCAGACAGTTGGAATGCTAGTAATCTTGAAGAAAACGAATGAAGTGAAGAAACTGCACGCGCTCGGCATGAAAGCATAGAAATTCTCGCATCGAGTCCAGGCCTGGTGCCTAGCGAATATCACCCAATTCCACAGCTGAAGCAAACTTTTTCGCGGCTACAAATTTAAAGACGGTAGCGAGGTGGAAAAATGTGTGACCCGGTGGGTGGAGACACGGACTGCCGACAGCAACAAATATAATAGCTCACCCAACGTTGTGATAAATGTCCCAATATCGGCGGGGAGTACGTAAAAGTGCACTGAGACAGTGGCGCTATTAAATGCAAACGGTTTTATTGGCGATTAAATTAAAGAATAAATAATATAGGCTTATATGCTTCATGAATTTTAATTTGTCACAAACTGTCGTAAATAGCACTTGCAATATCTCAGTTGCCATCCTTTCTGGCATGTTTGAAACAAAGTTTAAAAAAAATGCGTTTGTTACATTAACCAATTTGCCATTTCTGTCTGTTCAGGTGTAGAAACGTCGGGCCCATTGGGTGGGTTTTTATGACACTTTGCATTGCCGAGTGCAATTGAAGTTCAGTTTTCGTTAAAAATCTAAGCGTAATAACGGGCAATTCATTTCAGTGCCTAATTCGCTTTCCTTCTGTCTGCCGGACAGAACAGTTTATGGTTAGAAGCTGTAGATAAAGTGGAATAAATTCAAGCAATTTGGATGTTTCCTATATTCCTTGCCCTTTTCGAATTAATCGCCATTGCCAGAATCTAGATGCAGTACCAATTGCAGTAGCGCCGTAAGTGTTAACTCTGTGCGTATATTGCGGAACATGTAATTACGTAGAGAGTGAAAGGTCGTCAGGTTTTCAAACCGAAAATTTGTATGAATTTTCGGAAAATCTGATACATTAATATCACAGTTTATTAGAACTTCTTTAAATTTTAGAAGCTAAAAACCATAGTGTCTGTGAATTTGTAGTATATTGTAGTTCACATTTTGTATAATTAATTTGTCAGAAATATAGGTATTTTAGTATTCATCACTTATTCACATCGGGCTACAAATGTAATAGATTCAGTTTTAATGCTATTTCCATTTTAACACTGTGTCAGGCATTCTAAAACACCTGTTGTAGCAATAAATATGTAAATTTCGACGTTTTTAATCCTTTGTATCTTTTGTCTTTCACAAAGTGTAATCGTGCGAATACAAAGAGCTGAAGTATAAACAGTTCTACTGTAGCTTAAAGGAACTAGAGTTACTTTTATTGAAACCGATGTTAAACGTTTAGTCTTCGACTAGTAGCCTGTATTTTAAGTAATATTTATGACGTATCAACATATAACGTTCCCTTAGTCTCAGGATCAAAATTCTAATTCGAGGCTAAGCCGAAAGACAAAGTTTAATACCTTTTTAGAACACTAAGTAAAAGGACGCAATAGGGGATGTTGGTATGGGGGGTGGGAGGGGAGGCTGTGTGTGTTTTGTGGTATTATTTAAGTCTGTGGAAAGCGGATTGTTTCCTTCGCATTGCAGAGTACCGTTCCCGTCTGACCAACGGTTAATCGGTTAAGCATACACACAGACTCAACCGTCATGAAGTCTGCATCACCATGAGGACTGTGTACACTGGTGATGTAAACATGTCCTAAGACAACAGATCAAACCGCACGTTAGGGAACTGATCATTCTAGTAGATTGTTAGATTTCGAAGGAAGTTTGTTTCCTTTAACAAATTTGATGAAAAAGATACACACTTGTGCTTGTCCTTCCCAGTTGCTGATTACCTCAAGCTTGTGTTCTTCAAATCCATGCCAGAAACAATAACACTATATAGCATTTGTGGTATTGATGAATGGAAATAGTAGTATCGGCATCGAGTTCAGGGGTTTTTACATTTAAGCATGTTGATTACTAGAGGAAAGACGCAACTTTACCTGGATGAAGTTTCCGGGGGAAATGTAAAATAGCATGCAGTTACAACGACTACGTACTGCGCAATGGGACGGAATGGCGTATAGTCGGTATAGCGACTCACTACGGGCTGGATGGCCTGGAAATCGAATCCCGGTGGTGAAGAGAGATTTTCTGAATTTGTGCAGACCGGCCGTAGGGCCAACCCAGCTTCCTGTACAATGAGTACCGGGTCCCTTTCCTGAGGGTACAGCGGCCGAGCCATGGTTTTGACCACCCACCCCAATCTAGCGCCGAGGCTAAGGAAAGAGTAGAGCTGAATTTCTACTCCCGCTCCAGATCTGCTTATCCTGTTCTAGGGTGAAATTTCCCTTTTACGTACACGTTACACAACAGACTGAACACAAACTACATCAGTATGCACACTAGACACACGATACACACTAAACACGGAACAAAACAAGAGACACATTAAACACATGCCACAATGATACACAATTGAAAGTGCGTGTTAGATAATGAGTAAAGAAAATAAGAGCGTTTACGTATTTTGATATGTAGTGTATACATTTCTAAGGGAAACCTAGTGGACAAATATCCAGTATGGTTAGCCCAATCATGAACGAACTCGGTCAAAAACACGAAACCGATATTGTGCTCCTCAGTCTGCATGCGCCATTTCATCCCGCACAATTCTGCGGAGCGCCGGAATAACGAATCGCGCATAGCTGCTCGCACTTTCACTTCGTTTCCTTGAAACCCGTTTCCCTCGGTACCGGCTTCAGATTTCCGGGGATAATATACATTGTAGAAGACCGTGCCAGCAGATGATGGACTTCGAAATTTTTTCCCCTGGGAAGACTTTCCTCTTCTGCACTTCTTCTATTTATGTGGGTGGTTTTGAATGAAGGATTTATGGCGGGCCAACTAGCGGCAGATTTTCCGTTAACATTTACGAAACCACTGCATCTGATTGACCCTAGGAACTACTAAACACATACATTTTAAAAATTTAGCGTTTTGGAAATTTACTCTTAATGCTTTAAGACGAATTTAGTTTAATATGTAACATTCCGGTACGTATAAACCCGACCGTGTATTACTAACACCGAAATCGATATCTTAAAGTACTTCGATAGTTAAAAGTAGATTCAGCAGGAGACACATTTCGTATTATCATTCGTTTCATTTAAAGTGCTCCATATGTCGTAAAAGTGGAACGAAGCGTAGTTCAGTGTTCAGTTATGTCACCTTTAAAACGGGCATATTAGCTGTCAGGTGTGTGGGTATGAAGAATGATTGGAACTATACATTCGCTTCCGCTGTGTGCTTTCAGGACGTGAAAAGGGACAACATAACCTTGTTTATAACATTCAGAATACATCTCTGGCGTAATAGTGGATTGGTGCCTCCAGTAATTTAATATCATTGCCACCCTTTCGTGAGAAAAGAAAGAGAATGTGCGTGGAATTCAAGGGTATTCCAAAGTGTACTTGGCTGTCTGCACTTCTGACAGTCGAAGGGTGACAGAAGGTCTTGAAAGTTGGATAATGTCAAGGGGCAAAACTACTGCAGCCAACTAGTGAACCTAACCTGTTTTTCGATCCAAACAACTTGTGCAGCCATGTCCAGAATTATGTAACAATTATAAGGCTTTTTTTTTTAAATACTGAATTTGTTGACGTCATGATCCTCACGATACAGAATGCTGGTAACGTGTTTTAAACAAGCAACTGTTCGAAGAATTTCATACTACTCTGAACGTTTCCAGATGCTTTGTGTGGACGTCTCTGTCGAACGCGAAAATTTCAGAAAACAAGTTCCATATACGTTGCCGTTAAAAGAATTCGAATTCACTGTTTCGGGACTTAAAGTAAAGAGTAGCACTTCTTGTGTGTATAGAGTAGCCGCCATTTAATTGCGTTGGGCGCTAACATTGCCCCACGTAGTTCTTTTAAATGGGAAGTACTTAGAGCATGGATCTGCATTAGTAAAACGGAAGAGATCTACAGCTCCTGCAATTCTTACAGTATTCAGTACAGTGTGTCCAAACCAAAGTAGCGCACACGGTTGTTGTACTGTAATTTGCTCTCCTTTCTGCACATAATTACCAGAAACTACTGAAATGGGACGTAGCTGCCTTGCGGTTTGGTGGACTGATGTATTTAAAGGAACTGCTGTGTGCCGCTTTGTGGAAAATTAGCGGAACGTTTGTTCTCTTTTTATGTATAATTTACGATTATAACCTATAAAATAATTTAAAACTTTCCTTATTTATTTTCCGTTTTAGGCGATGCAGGTTTTTACATCCTTCTGACAGGTTCATATAATATACTTTTGCTGAGAAAGAAAAAAGTCTTCTAGAAGTGACCAAACATTTCCTAATGGTCTTATTCCTGGTATAAAAATTTCTTGCACGAAAACACATTACCCAAAAGCTGAATAGTTGAAAGACTAGATAATTAGTTAACTTTGAGTAATTTTGAAAGGGTGGATAAGATTGGTCGTTGCATGCCACGGTACGGTACGCCTAATATAGGGTTACACGACGTCATATTACTAACCAACTTTTCTCTATACTTTTCTCATCTTGCTACACTAATTCCATGAAGAATACTTTTAGCAGGCAGTTTTAATAGGCGCTGTGCAAAGTCACAGGGCGTGTTCATTTCCTTTATAGGCAATGTCATTACAGTTTGTGGAAGTGACGTCATTGGTTAGAATATGTCATTCTCGTTAGTGTCCACATACTAATTTTTAACGCTGCAGGTATTATTACTGTGTTTAAATTTAGAAGAAATATGATGGTAATTTGTACGTTGTGTTATTGAAGAGTGTCTAAAGTAAGTCAGTGATTAAGTTTCTGATGAAATTTAAGGATTTAACTTTTACAATACGAGAGTTCTGTAGCGAATTACTGAATTTCATCTAGAGTGATGCTCTTTTAAAAGGGATTAGTGAATATTATTAAAGTAAGAAACCAAGAAAGAAACATGGGAGAAACGTGTAGCATGAATGAAAACCGTAGGTAATTAAAACAAAGTTTCATTCTGAACAAATGAGCAGAAAACTTTGGTGTAAATTGGGGGATGATATTAAATTGATTTTGAAATAAAAAAGATGGTTTTTTTCGCTTTTTTTCTGACTAAAGACGAGGAATGGTCACTTCTGTGCAAATTCGGGTTTGGTAAAAAGGCGAGAAAATTGTTGACTAGCTGAGCGACTACTAGGTTCTCAGATTCTGAAGATCTGCTTTCCTTCACGTAGTTTCTTTTATAAAGTTGTGTGAATACTCAAAATTAAAATGAAAAATTACACGTTCTTTTTCTCTAAACCCTTAAGCACTTAATTATTTTTCTAGCATATCCGAAATGCTCTTCCGTCCACTTCATGCAGATCATAATTTAGTGCGAAGTAATCGTTAGTGCTGTAGATGTGTCTCGAATTGCACCATGCAGTTAGTTCATTTATTTATACAGCTGGTTTTTTGGAGAGCATAAATACCAATTGAAGTTAATCAGCAACATTAAGGAGTAATAACGCATTGGACAAAGATGATAATATGATGCTGACGATGATGATAGATCTACCTACCTACCTTCCTATAATAATAATAATAATAATAATGAGTTATACGGAAGATGTGGAAAAGAATCGGAGACAATCCAACACATTACTGCAGCATGTGAGCAACTAGCACCTACCGAGTATGTAAAGAGACATGATGGACTAGCCACAATTATCCATCAGAAACTGGCAGAAGCAGCCGAATTGATTGAAGATAAAAGTCCATATTATATGTACACACCAGCCAATGTACTGGAGAATGAAAATTTCAAGCTGTACTGGAATCGCAGCATACTTATTAGCAAAACAATACCTTTTAATCGATCTGATATAACTTTTATGAATAAGAAAACAAAGAACACCTTTTTGATAGACATGGCTGTCCAAAATACACATAATCTCGCCAAAACAATAACCGACAAGCAAAACAAGTACCAAGAACTGGCGAATCAAATATGTGCTATGTGGAAGCAAAAGGCAGCACAATTGATTCCGATAGTAATATCATCTACGAGAGTGATTCCAAAGTCACTGTCACAAAGTCTAACAAGACTTAACCTGCTCCCGAATACATATATACAACTGCAAAAATCTGTAATTCTTGGCACATGTTCAATTGTAAGAAATTTTTAAACTACAAATAAGACCACCGAGTCTAATCTTGTTGATTACAACATCCCAGGATAGGTGAATATTTCCCAGCAAAAGCTGAGAAGTGAGAAATTAGATGATAATAATAATAATAATAATAATAATAATCTGGAATAAGATAATTTATTTCATTTCGCTCACCTGTTCGTAACGCCTTGGAGGCGTTTGTCTGGCTTCATAATTGCGACTGCGCATGTCTTATGGCAGAGGCTCCGTAGGGGACATTGTCTCGTTTATGGTCTGTAGCTTTCGAAAGGGTACACTCCGTTACGTTAAACTTTATACAGTTCGCTCAGTGCAAGACGGATAACAACATTATGCAGTATGTATTTCCCGTTATACTTGTCGTTGAGCAGTGCGTAGTGTGAATAGTGGGACCATTTATTACGTTTACGAATTTACCAACATCTACTCTTGTCTTCAGGTTTCGGGTTGTCATTATACTGGCAAAAGATTTAATGCTATCTTCTTAAGAAAAGTTGTAAGGATTTAGTGCTACCCTGGGACCTATCGGTGCTAAGTCCGTATTCTTGCCACCAGACCTCGTTGTGGTAATCCTTTTTCACAATGGTATAGTGTGTTCTCTGGTTGCAGATGGGAGAGACTGCTTCGAGAGAGGAAAACTAGTTGCAGATACACAAACATTTCAGTGTTCAATAGTTAAAACAGTTTAATCCTACATCTTGAGAGGCCTGGAAATCCCATATAGGTTTCCAGGTATACGGTCGATGATCAGTTGATGGTCTTCTTTTGGTTTCTCCACCGTATAGAACATCAGTGTTACGACGTTTAAGAGGAAAGGACGGCCTCCTCCTTCAGGGTAAAAAAATCCGTTTCACATAAATGCTGAAGTGGCTAGGAAGAAAAGGATGTGTCGGTTGTATGGGAATGTTAAGGGGAAATGTGCCCAGTCAAAGCAATAGGAGGACACAAGTGTAGAGCTACTACAAATCCTGATTTTGTTACTAAATATGACGCTTGAGCTAGGATTGGAATTGTGGAGTGCTGTGAACAAGGACGAGGCATTTTTTGCCTAGCGTAGCGACTTTAACTTCTGCGTGACCTTCATGTTACAGGAAGTCAGCCGATTACTAGCATGAAATTAAGATTGGGTTGTTTTTGTGGCCTCAGATGGAACAAGCCCATGCAATTCATAAATATCAAGTTGATGTGTTCAAGCTAGAGTAAAGCCCAAATTCCAAAAGGGTCATCAGCGCTGTAAATAACATACATTAGAATTTTTTTTCAAAATAATATCTTATTTGCCTATCTTATTTTGTGGGAAGACTTTTTTTGGCGTAACAACCCCTAGTGGGCCATAGTCTGCTCATTATCGTAGCTTCACGATCACACTCAGACACACAACAGGCGGTAGGACTCCTCTGGACGAGTGATCAGCCCGACGCAGAGACCTGTATCTGACAACACGCAACACTCGAACAGACGGACATCTACGCCATAGGCGGGATTCGAACCAGCAATCCCAGCAAGTGAGCGGCCGCAGACCCACGCCTTAGACACGCGACCAATAGGATCGATTGGAAGAAATAACTATTAGTATGTAAACATAGTGATTCTGTTTGAAACATCTGCTGCTATTGTTTCATAAAATTATTGCGAACTTTTTATTTATTTTGCACTAAGCTAAGTTGTGAGCTAAATGGAACCGTGATAATAGGACGACAGGAGGTTATTGATTACCCACTAATTATTTTTTCCATTCGAGGTAATTGAGGTAATTGTACGGTAAATTAAACTGGTGATTACAAGAAAAATAAAATAAGGTTATAAGGAGTTAATTACATGTGGTTCATGGGATGTGATATGAAAATGAGTTGAGACGTAAATGATAGGTCTCCTGAGGTGTCACGTATCTTCATATGGGAGTGAACAACGCGATATTTTCACAATAAAAAGTGCCAATGTAACTAAATGAAAACAATAAACAAACAAATGGAACATACGAGTTAAAGTACTTATATCTGAATATTAAACGGCGTTGTATCGTAGCAGGAAATTAAACTTGTGCGTACATTATAATGTAATTGAGGGATGGTACAGGGTTCATTAGAGAACTAGGCGTGACCAATTACAACTCTGGGCGTTATTTATCTGCACAAAACACAAGTTAAATTGCGTGAAGTTTCACACGCACTCTCCCCTTACACGGGATTTTATTGACCCATTGCATTATATTACACTGGAAAGAGTATTGGTCGATTGACCTGAAATTAAGTTTGGCGTGAACAAATAAGGATAGGAACCTAGAATTTACTAAATTGTGAATCGGGGTAATTGACAGTCTTGACAAATGAGAAAGTACCTTCTATGAAACTGTTTTTGTGCTTAACAGTTAATCTTTCTAATGTGGCATAGTTGTGAATATTACCTGGACAGAACTAAGCCATTTATTGCAAGGATGTAGATCATGCTTCTCTATTTTTATTTATTTTCTGTTTATAAACTAAGCTGTCGTTAAAATTGCTGCATGAACAGTGAATAATAAATCATACAAATGTGGTGTATAATGCTGTGCCCTAATTTTGAATGTACTGAACAAACGTTTGTTATTTATTGTCCGTCTTACACAACAATATGGTGTAAAGTTAAGTTATGTACAATTAATAAAGCTACATGTTTTAACCCCTGGGGGTCATCTTCAGGCTTATAAAATATGAATCATACAAGGTACGTCTGAAGTAGTTACCTACGGGATCCCGTGGTTTACAGTGCGTTAGTTGTAAAATATGTTATAAAAAGTTGGTTAAAATACAGGTAAAAAAACATATGATCGGGGTGAACAAGTGGATCGTTGTTGTATGTATGTGATAGGTGTTTATGTACCTTAGGAATGTGCCGTAATGTTATGGTCGTGGATTGGGGTCCTCACGATGTACCGGTAGCCTTATACCATATATGGGTGATGTGTGTCCTCGGTTTGTTGAGAGCTCGAAATCACTGTTTGGCTGATGTGGCGTCCTTGTAGGGTGGATGTTCGATGTCATCCAGATGTCCGTGGGTTGATCGAGGCGCTCTGTAGCGCTTTAACTTTACATCATATTGTTGTGTAAGACGGACAATGATTAACATTGTTATAATAGCACAACGGGATGGAACACCCACAATTTTGAAAAAAACGTTTGCTAGGAGCGTGTGTTAACAACGCTGCCAGTTGCTAAGATTGTACAGCGTTGAGGGTATGTGAAAGAAATATTGGTAAGGGGCATTGTTAGAATGATACCGTTAGGGTAAAGCGAAGTATTCGTAGAAAAAATAAAGGCTGTATCAGTAGCAGTGTGGTACAAATTTCACTTGGAACTAAATTTGGTTGGATTGGCAGAGAACAACCATGTCAGAATACATGTTAACAGGTATTTTGGTTAATTCGTGACGCTGTGGCCCGCCGAACACACAGCAGGACTACTGACAATTTAACTGTTGCATATAATTGACCTGTCTGAAGGCGAAGAACGGAATTATGACGCGTGTGGAAAATGTATTCAGTCCTTAATTAGGAAGCATAACTAGCGAGGTGTGAAGAATGTTATACAGTTAAGAGTTCATATATATATATATATATATATTCATTCTTCGGTTAAATTAGAAGGATGAATATCGCGGTCTGTTTAAAGACACATCCTGTAGTCATCCACGTAAAGTAAGAGATCTGTTGTGTACAACGCACAAACTGCGAACGTTGCCGCTAAACATTCTACATAGATAACAAGCTGCGTAATTTACACTTTTCATCCGGAGCACTTAGAGCGATTAAATAGAGACCGAGAGGTTGACTGAACAATAGCACGCACAGCGCAAAAGAAAATGAAAGTCAAATGCAATTTCGAATATTATTCACTGCACCCTTACCTAAGCGTAATTTAAATTTGTGGCATTACTTTCATCACAAGAGAAAACCACGGTATGTGCGAAGGTAGCGTTTTGGAGAGCAGAACCTGCAGGAGGTTTTGAACAGAAAAATGATCAGAATTTACGGAGTTAATTATTTAAATTCATAAAGAACAGTACGTTTTACTGCAGTTTTTGGAGATATTTATACGGATAATATATTTTGCGCTTTTATTATCATAATGCATTCTTCCACAGTAAGTTAACACCATCTGCTTCAGAATGTGAAATTGCTGTCCTCCCTGATTATCTTTGACCGTTGTGACCTGACGTCATTGCTACACACATATGTACCGAGAGTAGTTATTTTATTTGGTAGGTGAGACCAAACCAAGGATCTGCGTTGCGCCTGATCTGCGGAGCTTTGATTAAAGTCAGTCCTAGTTTTAGGAACATTCGCAAAATTGCGAAAGGCGACTATTAACTTTGTCCTGTCTGTATGTATATATCTTATTTTATTGGACCTTACATCATCTTGATAGTTGAATAAAGAGAGACCAACTTGATGTCACTTGGCTTTGTTTTCAGTATTTAATGCTCATCTTGCTTCGGATGTTAATACATCCGTAACATGTTGAGCATTAAATAATGAAATAAAAAAAAAACAAGTGACATCAGTTGGTCTGTCTTTATTCATGTGTATATCTGTTTGTCCTTCCTTCCGCACGGAATACCTTGGCTCCCACCGGATGGATTTTCATAAAATTCAATATTTGAATATTTTTCGAAAATATGTCGAAAGCCTCATTAAAACCCGACAAGAGTAACAGATGCTTTACACGACGGCCAATATACAATTTTGATTATATCTCACCCAGTTCTTAGAATAAAAAATGTTTAAGAATTGTAGATAAAATCAAAACACAAGTTTTATATTCCACAACTTTTTTTTTCGAAAATAGTGCTGCAAATGAGATAATATGGGAAAATATTGTGGAGCCAGGCAGGCCGCAGATGGCAATATGAAGCAGACGCATTGCTCGCTGGATACCTAAAGCTACAAACACACACTTGACATACGTAATACTTATTGCTTTTCTACTGCAAAACTGGTTGCAAGAATGCACCTCAATGATATTTTTTACGTACATTGCCTGCCTTGCCTTTTGTCTGTCCGTCAGGATATCATTATTTCCTAATACGCAACCAATTGCTTTCACGTGTCCCTCCTAGGTAAATGGCTCTTATTATTTAGTGATATAATCTCCTTGTTTGGGCTTAGTCCATCGTCTAAAATTTAAAAAAAAGACTTTGGGAAGCCGGCTCTGCTTCCGTCTTCAGGTAAAGAAACACCGAACTTGGTGGACCCTTTAAGTGGAGCAACTCTCAGTCACTGTCCACCATGGAAGCACTGAAGTTGTTAGTATATGCACCTAAGAACAGATCAAGTCCATCGGTAGTGACAGGAAAAGAGCTGTCGAAAAATAAAAAAAAAACTTTCACAGACACCGAAAAAGCCTGCAACACTCCACGAATTAAAACCACAAAAAAGATCCTTGAAATCAGACTGATCCCACGGGAGACATAACACAAGGGCCAGAACACACGCATTTAAAGTTCATAAGGACCATAATTCTGTTTACATCTTTAACTACACTACCGTCTAGAGCGGAAGGGTAAATATATTTTGTGTCACTCTTGTGGAAATTATTAAAACAAACACGAAATAAACAACTGCAGCTCAAATATATTGATTTTTTTGCCGTGAGCAAAATTACACACGTGATATCTCTCAATGAGATACCGCCGTGGTACACCATTGGTTATACTAATCTTTCATAATGGTGTAAATAAATAAATAAATGTTTTTCAATAAAATATACAAATATGATATTTTATTTAGTAGTATTAATTAAAATATAACTTCAGGATCGTCAAGAATTCTTTGTAAGAATGTTGTCACCTCTATGAAGAATGAATAAAAATTAAGTAGCCCGATGGAAGTTTTAATATTTTCTATTACATGACGCAGAAATGATGACGTGGGCCACCCGTCTATGAATTCGGGGCTCTGGCACAGATTGAAGAAACGCTTCATAGGGTACACGCAGAATCACGTATGAGGCGTGACTGATTTGTCGTATGTTTCGAATTGCGTGCAGTTTTTATCAGCAAGAGCATCAGCTAGTCAACGCCTTTCCTTGCGCTTTGTTTAAACATGCACGGGCAGAACATATATGTCTGTTATCCTATGCTCTTGCATGCGCGGCTCCCATACGTTGACCAACAGATTCTGTGTTGGTACAACTTTTATACAACTATGCGCGCTTTATCCTGCTATCGTGGGGTATCTTCCGGCATTCTTCGGAAGTAAGCAGTGAACATACATCACAAGGAACCGTGTTAAAGTTGTAAAGAAGTGATTACTTCTGAAAACATATTCACGTAATTATTGCTGCCATGGCCTGTGACGGTACCGTATGAAACCTTGAATATATCTGGGTACAACCAATTTCAAAATTAGTGACAGTGGAGTTAGTCTTCTGATTAGATTGTGGTAGGTTAGGTTTGCTAAAGAGGAGCCTTTCACTAAACATTCAAATTTTATGATTCTGCCAGTCGAATTCTTTTAGAGAGAATATTTTTAGTGATATTGCGTGGACGCTGAGCGTCTGAAGACAGCGTGGCAGCAGCGGCAGCTTTAGTTACAGCGTCCAATTTATGTCGACCGAAGCGAATTAATTGCGCGTCACATTTCAATCGGTCAACTGGAACGTGGAAAATTTCCGGTTACTGAAACCGGACATAATACTGTGTACAAGTATGCGAACCAGTTATGCGATAACTGACATCTGTTTTCACAGTTTTCTTGAGATGCTAGTAGGGACACGATGCAAAATCCCGGACCGTTTGCGGGCTTCAATTCGGTTATATTTGTACCGTTTTGACTTCACAACAATTCGAGGCTCCTCGCTCTATTCAAGGCAAGTGGCAGTGGTTAACAGACTCGAGTCATACTTAGTTTGCGTCACTTCGAATTCGACAAAATGCCAGCAAGTCCCTACCAGACGTCGTCTGAATTCAATTTTCGTATAAAATATCACCCATTTGGCCGTTCAGTATAAATATTTGTTGACCACTTCCGTACAATTACATACACTTATGCACTTCAGACAGCATTGTCATTCCACTTGTAAGGCTTGGAAGGCAGAGAGAGAAAGAGAGAGAAAGAGAGAGAAATGCACAGTACGTAGAAGGAAAATATAATTTCGTTCAGTGGTGTAAGAATGGATATTCTTATTAATCAAAACCGTCTGTTGTGTTGGGATTTACACCCTATCTGCAGTTTAAAATAAAGAGATTAATGTGTAATTATAAAAGTATTTTCATGGTTAACAGAACAACTAAAATGAATTAGTAACACCTTCAAATCTAGAATCAAAGTAAAGTAAGAAGCTCTGATAGAGTCTACAATGAAATTTAACTTCTACAGAAATAAAATAGAGCCTTCATATTGTAAAATGAAATAAAATACATAGTGTTAGCAGAAACATCACGAGAATTATGTAATGTTACTCAAGAAATAAATTGTAAATTCTGAGAAAATAAAATGTTTAAATATAATGAAATAAATAAATATATACAAAAATAAATTGCAGTAATATAGTAAAAACAAATAAAAAGAAAAACATCAATTTCTGTTGTATCATATTATGACGAATTGCGTGATACGAGTATCAGCGTAAATGATACCCATAACTAAATTTATTAATCTGATAAACGCTATGACCCGTTATTTTATGGGTTAGAGTGCAGACATGGAATGTTTTGTGTTGTATTGATTAGAATGTAATTATTTTCTTACAAATCCACGAATTTTCATAAAGATATGCGTAATTATTGCAGTGAAGTTTAGTATTTGGTCTATTATAATTGTTTTACATAAAAAAAGGTTGTTGCACGTTAAGAAAAGAAGAAATTCTGAAGAATTCTGTTAAAGATGCTGTCTTGGGAAGAGTTTCGAACTAGGTACAATTTTTATAGTGCAGCATAATAACTGCAAAGAACAGGCACTGGTAATTGAACTGTGGAATGTAATGAGATTTAGTGATGTACATTTAGGACAGCAGACTGCTGAGAACCCCAATCACGAAGCCATATCTGTGATGGAGGCCTGCGGAGAAAACGAGTTTCATGGTATGAATGTGTAAATGTAACGGCCGAATGGACTGAAATGTGTTGGGTCGTAATGAAATCCGCAAAGTAGTATCAAATCTATTCTGTAGACGAGATCAACATTGGGGACCTTATCAAAAAAACGATAAGGCGTCGATTTGTCTAGAATGACCTCATGTAAAGGGAGAAAATAACAGGATATTGAGTTGGTGTCGACAGACCACTGTAACATCTGCTTTATAGATTGCGTCTATCTGTACAGCTCTCTGCGGAAGAGAGAGAGAGAGAGGCTTCGCGGTAGGCGACGCCTCTCTTCCTAGGCGCCGAGCGGGCCCTCTTCTTCATCAAAAAACACACACATACACACACACACACGCGCGCGCGCCCGCGCCTCCTCCACACCAGAACTAAACAAACCAAAGCACACAGAACTTGCAGCAAATCAGCTCTTGACACGCGAAAAAAACATTCCTACTGTATACACGCGACGGAGCGTGGCGTGATGGTGAGTTACAGCGTCTCCGCCCGAAGAAAAAAATAGTTCCGATCTAATTTGATGCAATATTACAACCCACTCCCTTCTTACCCACCCCTTAAAGTACTTAGAGGTGGAAATAGGATCACTATAATAGGGTATAGTGAACTCTCACCCAGGTACTTCCCAGGAAATGTATTACGTTTGCGTGTTGAGTTGGCATTACATTATATAAAAATCTAACTCAAATACAGTGTACGATATCAAGTTTGTAAGAAGATCGACGAAAATTTTAATTATTCCATTGACATTGTAGTATTAGATATCAGCTAATAGCATTTACTTCACACAGCTCCGTGCACCGTTCAGAAATTCAGGGACAGTAGTTAAGGATTTGTATTTTTCCCACTTTTTATTGTCTCGTTATTCCACAAGAAAATAGTTAACTTCGTTTTTTCAACCTATTTAAAAATTGTAAGCCCACGTGCAAGCTGTGCAGAGGTAATGAGTTGCTGTTCGCATAACACAGTAGCTTAGAAGTGTTTTGAAAAAGTGTAATACGATGCGAGGCAGCATGTTGCAGCAAGAATAAGTGCTTGTAGGCACAGAACAGTTACTAGGAAGAAACGTTTCAGAGAATAGAGTTGAAACCTCATTGGCATGCTATGGCTTACAAGGTTATGTGACGTCTTGTCTCATTACAGTATCATTTCTCTTTTCCCGCTATAACTTGGCAGTTATAGAGCGAGGAATGTTCAGAGAATTGTAACACTCATAATGTTATTTATAGACGGCTACGTAATAGTTTAGGCACGCTTTGATCGACGTATGATAAAACCAGTGTTTGGTGGTGGTAGTGGGAGTGGTAGTAACGTTGGTAGGATTGTTAGTAGTAATGGTAGTGGTAGTAGTAGTAGTAGTAGTAGTAGTAATAGTAATAGTAGTAGTAGTAGTGGTACTTGTAGAATTGGTAGTAGTATTGTTGGAAGGCACAGAATTGGTAGTAATATTGTTGGTAGGATTAGTAGTAGTAGCAGTAGTAGTAATTTAGTATTGTTGGTAGGAGTCTTAGTATTGGTAGTGATTGTAGTAGTTGTAGTTATGGCGGTAGTAGTAGTAGGTTGTTGTTGTTGTATTGTTTGTGTGGTGGTGGTGGTGATACTAGCAGCAGTAGTAGTAGCAGAATCAGCACAGTGGTTAAAGGAAAACGTTAATTAGCACACTGCTTTAGGTAAGGTTCATGTACATTCGCATACAAAAAAATCTATAATGCTTGAGAGGACAATACACACTTGCATACATCACGTAGTGTTATTTGGGCGAATTGTGTGCCTGTCGGACGTTTCGACCTACATTTGTCGTCAAGAGTTAGTTATGTTAGTGAGAGTTACAAATAACTGGAACAGCTTTGCCATCCACACCCTATTTCTTTCCCCGTAACAGTAAATTAGTAATGTTTGGTTCACTTTCTAGGAAAATTAACATTAAGTCTCGCATATTCTAAGTACTGGACAAGAAACTACTGTACATTGTCGGTTTTTCTTTCTAAAACCCATAGCAGAATTCCAGTTACGGTTGTGAAGGTGTTTTCTGAAGAATCTGAATATTTCAGGACTCTGTGTTCGTCAACGAGCGTCGCATAGTCTTGGAACCACGAATAGGCCGGAGGCACACAAATATAATCTTGTGCATGTAGGGCTAACTAAAGAATTCCATTTGTCTGCAATTCGAGCCTTTAAATGCCTCATTGATTTTCTGTAATTAAATACATGACAACTGAAGGCCTTAGGTAAATAAATGATTGCAACATGCGAACATTCCATTACGTGTCCCTGACTATCACAAGCAGCGTACAGATTTTGATGTGACATTTCTTCATTGCAAACGACTTGCAATAATACAAGTAGTGTTCCGTCCTCTTCTTGTCCAACCTGCGGCCCTCGACAGCGTGTTTGCGATGTCACATTAATGTCCGTACATTAGTTCGAGAACCCAGTGCTGATGGGAGATGAACCATGGGCGTATATTAAATATTTAGAAGGTAATAAAGATTTCGTAATTACGTACATAGCATTTACAAGATATAAGGAATTAAAATACATATTAAGATTTGTTGAAGTGTGCTGTGAAACTTCGAAAATAATTCGCTATGAACAGTGGCATTACTGTAGTCCTATACCATATAAACGCAACATTTGTATCCTACGTTCAGCTTTTATGTGGTACTTTTTCGTGGACATTAATGCCTGGTTGTATGTTCCAAAAATGGTCTAGATCCTGAAATAGCTTGGTATTATCTTCTAATGACCATTGAACACTCTATTAACAACTCCTATCACAGTATGAAACTGAATTTTGCCCACACAATGAATCTATATGCGAATTGTTTTACTTATACATTGCTGATTGCTCCTTGTAATTGTTACAGACTCTCTTCTGTGTGGGTAGGACACCAAAGGTTTATAGACAGGTTAAGTGAATATCATTCATCAGTGTGGTGAAGCGAATTAAACTGAATTGTGGCTCACGCATGCCAATGCTCGTAAAATAAACTGCCGTATATAGAATTTTATCAGGATCTGTCAAAAGAAAAGATTATATTCACGAAGGTTTTAAGAAGTATGTATTTTAAAACGAATTAGATTTAAAGTTGAAGCAAACCCTGTACAGGCCTGGACAGGCCCGAGGGGTTCCAGGAGGTTGAGGCTCTTGAATTTCAAGACAGTCGGCACGTGAAGGTATAAGGTTGTCAGCCGTGCACACCGGCCGCCTCTACGCCCCCAGGAAATATTTCTGGTACTCATTTCTGTTAGAGATTGAGTTGATCCCAGGGCCATAGTGCAGCAGGAAGGATTAGGTCAATGAAAAATTCCAATGACATTATCGGGAATCAAGCCCGCGACCTTCCGGCTTGTGGCACAGCGAGTTGGAGTTACACTTAGTAATGCTCATATAATCGAAGCGTCTCACAGTAAGCTTCGTGAAATTCGGAGGTTTCTTATTAGAATTATGCCCGCAAATATCCCCTAGTAACTATTACACAAGCCCACACAAAGTCACCAGCCATATGCATGTGTATCAAGACAATCATCATGTAAACAGTTAAATTCATGTGCTTTCTTAAGCGACATGACCATGCCGAAGACTCACGTGACTGAAAGCCGTACATTTTAATGCAAACAGTAAAGACTTGTATAATGATTTATTAATTAAAGGAATTAGAGTGATTAAAGTTTGTATTATATATGACAATACTGTTCCACGTATAGGCCTAAATTTTCTTTCTTGGTGTGTTATAATACACAGAACACGTAAACATATATTCAGGCTATTAAATTCGAAATACCGTGAAGAAAATTGGTGAAAATAAAAAGTAGTTTGGTCATTACGACAGTTTTTTTTTTAGTTTTGCCGGTTTGTTTTGAGTCATGTACGGAAAAGAACAGACAAGGAAAGAATGTGATTGGAAGAATGTAGAAATTACAATGCGACCGAATATATAACTGATACAGAGAAATGAAGAAGGACTTGGGAATCAGCAACGACAAATATGTTAGTCTTTTTAAATGCTGTACTAATGGGAACATAAATATTTCACTTACTAAGATATAATTTGTTGTTGAGAAGGACAATGGGAGTTTTGACGTTCATAGGGCCGTGCTTCGTAATATTATTTCTATAGTAAAACCAACTAGGTGCACCAATGTATCAAATTTATTTCATTTTCGAATTACACTACATGTTTCGGACGGTCTTTCCGTCCATCATCAGGAGTTCAAGGCTGTACATACAGCAACAGGCATTTGTCAAACAGATACTGCTGTATGTACAGCCTTGAACTCCTGATGATGGACGGAAAGACCGTCCGAAACATGTAGAGTGTCATTCCAAAATAAAATAAATTTGACACGTCGGTGTATATAGTTGGTTGTACTATAGAAATAGAGACAGTGGGAGTATTACCAGCGAGACTGTAGATGTGGAAAATTGAGATATAAATTTTCAGCTATCTTCTCAGCTTTGTCGAAGGAGAAGAATCTTCCCCACTCTTTAGTCACTTTATATTCGTTGCTACTTTAATGGAGTTACAATGTTTAACTACCCAACAACTTTTCAAGTGTTGCAAAAAGTAGTTTCTAACATTTAACACCACACATTACTGCTTCATTATGTTTAAAACAAAATCTTTATCCACAGAAGCCCAGTCTAGAGAAATTCCTTCATCAGAGTAAATACATTGTGTCACATTACAGGCAGACGATTAACTACTTGAAGGTTTTGCTGACACACAATGTTTTAGAGCCAATAAAGTTTGTGAAAGGAAATGTACTGGTTTGCTTGCCGATAAGCAAGCACCGGTGTTGCGTGCTGCGGATGAATTTTGCTTGATTCAATTTTCTGCACAGAGATTGATAATCCCAATGTAACTCGTCAAACAACACGAAGGCGCTGAGTTTGTATTTCAGCTACAGTAGCCCGTCAGTAACAAACGGACCACCTGGGACTTTGAATGCCAGAGCGAACTGGTTTGTAATTTCGTAACTTTCATATTGTCAAGAAATTAGATGGCGGATAAATATCTGCCGTATGTTTTAATGGAAAATACCTATAGCGGCAGGAAAAGCCACAGCAAAATTTGGCTGTGCAGTTCAGGTGTTAATGTATTTGGAACTGTTTATGCAACGACTAAAATAACTGCTTCTTTCGACAGTTTTTACTTCCACTGGTCACACAAAATTTTTATTCTTGATGAAAGTAGGATTATTTTTATGCAACCGTATTTAACCCTTTAAATGCCGAATTAAATCCCATCTGCCATTTGCTGGCATTATTAGGAACTCACCATATTCTCCACGTTAGCAGGATAAGGGTTAAAACTGTCGTACATAAACGTGATTGTAAAGGAAATACGTAATGTAAAATGTCTTTATCTCCAAACTGAAATGCCATTTTGCAAACCATTCTCCTACAGTTTTAAAGCTTATGCACTAGTATTTGCTGTCAGATTGTAATATAAGTCCCAGAATTTTGTACAAGGGTCTGTAACGTCGAAGACACAGAATCTGTACTTGTCGGTAAGAAGCCAAGAGGAAGAGCGGTAAAGTATTTAGAGTCTGATGTCCCATTTCATCGAATGTCTTTGAATTTGATGGTGTGGACACGCACAGAATGTTTCTCAACACGCTGGGCATATCGTACTGTCGTGCCAGCTAGATATATGAAAATTCCACTCGGCGATTGCGATCCTAATGGAAGGATGTTAATGGAGTGGGGTTGCTGTTGAAATCTGACAACAAACGTTAGTATTTTGGATTTAGCATGATGTTAGCTGTGTATCAATATAACTTGCCATCTATGCAATACAGATCTTTAACAACGTGCCTGTACTTTTTCTACACGATCACCCTTTGTTCCTTGTTTGTCTCGACGTGCTCAGTCTGGTAGGAGAAATTCTTTCGGTAGACGGGTGTGGTTCACCGAATCTCATGTAGTTTGTTATTTCCAAATTTTACTTATTTATTTATTCTTGATATAAAAGACGTGCTGTTAGCCAGTTAAACAACTAAATCGTTTTCCAGTAAAATACCAAAGTCACATCACTTGCAAAACCTCACTCATACTCTTCTCTTACTACACTGCTCTTTTACCGGACTGCTTTCTCACTAGACTGCTAACCGTTTCCTCATTTGAATCCCTCTCCATACACAACCCGTCCTACCTATCACCAACGGTTCTTGAACACACGTTGAGAGTTTATACTTATAATGTATGGCTATGAACCGCCTGTAACTGATACAAGCGAACCTAATAAACAAATATACCAAAAATGTTCGACTATATTATGCATTTTTTTGTTTCCCTGTAGCTCTATATTTTATAGAAACTTCTATTTGCATCCAGTTTTAAAAGTATATCTCTATCTATATATCTATGTCTATATATCTATATCTCTATGTATCTATGCATATCTCTATATCTATATACCTAAAGCGGTAATACGAAACCGAAGTCTAACATTCAGAGGAAACTGATGCTGATAGTAAATAGTATTATATTGCTTTCTAGTACAGTGGAAAAGTGTCATTAGCTTGCGCAAGAAATTTTGTGTATTGTGTGGTGCAACTGAATTAGTAAAACTGTACTGCTTTTTGTGGGCCAAAGCCAATGTGACTCACGATAAGATAAGACTATCATTCCTGCATTTACGTGATGTGCGTTGCGTGTCATCTTCACATTACAGTTTCAGGGGTCCAGTCCCGACCTGACAGAGTCTGAATGATATTTCTCTATCAGTGAGCATGGCTGTAAAGTGCTTTCGTACTTATGTAGTAGTTACTAAAAAAATAGTTACCGTACCATTGCTTGTGAGTGCATTTCCACAAACGTCGGCACCAAGATTAGAAACATATTTTAGTTTAATGTGTTCGATGGTATTCGGAATGCACAGATGGCTTCAGGTAGGAAGAATATTGTTTACATTACGTGCAAATGATATGTCAGAATGCCAGATTATGCTTTTACACAATTTGCATGGTAAATTAGGTCCCGATAATTAGGACATATCTTGAAAACCCTTCAGTTGCATACATTTTCCCCCGTATGGAAGGGAGGGTTCTATGTGTAAGAAGATCTCTTAAGAGTTGGCCTAAGGTTTTGACTATGATTTCTTGTTCTGCTCAAACCCGAAAATATATAGCAGAAAAATGCAAAACGGAAAGTACATAATGTTCTGACATTGATGAAGAAACCTTGAAATTCTACTAAATGATGAATTAATTATTTGATGTATTTATTTCATTAGAATGCTGGCATTCCACAAAAGTCTTTTAGAAATAATTAAATAACATTACATTAGGAAATGTTAACCTGTTATCTTACACTCTGTCACAGAAAATAAATTGGTGAGTTTCTTACGGCCAAGACGTTGTACCGTGTTCACCCTGCATTGGCCTCTTCTCGATCATCCTAAAATAATGGGGAACTGTTCTAGCGATAGGCAAATTACGAGAGTTCCTGAGAAACACAATGGACTGAGGGTGTGTTTGTGTGTGTGTGCGTGTGTGTGCGCGAGCGTATGTGTACCAACACGAAACAGCACACATCGACATAGGCATTATACCTTCTAACGACAGCGTGAATATCTTTGGAATCTTTGAATATCGAATGTGTTGTGACTAAAGTATAGCCCATACATTACCAGGAAGTTATTTGCATTACTTTCTGCTTAATACAATTGCGATTTTTAATGTAATATATATATATATATATACATACTCATATGTTATGTTTATTTTAATAAACAGTGTAGACTGGGCGGGTCGTGTGAACGAAACTTGTGCCTGAAAATAGTTGGGGTCAAGTACCTTTCTTATTACATTAATATTCCCTTGTAATACTTTGTATGCCAATGTATTAATTTTCATTTGTCCTTCCCAATCGGGAAAAATTAATTTATGCATGAGTCGTTTTTCAAATAAATGTAAAATACAGTGTTTGTACATATTAGAGAACACAAGTATATGTTTCTGGGCGACTTAGGAACGGAAATCTATTGAATTTTTCAGAAAGCCCACGTGTATTGATTTTCTTCATGCTGGTACTCTCTCATTGTCACGGCAGTAATATTCAGACACAGAAAGTCATTCATCTAAATTCTAGCAACAACCCACAAGATAATGTGTGTGTGTGTGTGTGTGTGTGTGTATGTATGTATGTATATATTTCTGTGGAAACAACTGTAGTGGGTTTCGAAGCTTCCAGTCATGGAATCCGTCTAGCAGGCCGCTGGAAATGACGCAGCTTTTTGGGAACTTCGAACGGGTTATAGGTACAAGTAGAGGTTATAATAAATTGAACATTCCAGGAAGTAGTCTATTGGCCTGCAATACGAAGAGGAGCCAGGCCGTACTGACTCACTTTACTTCATACTGTAATCGTGTCAAAGTCCAGCCAGCAGAATACATGGACACGCGTAGCTGAAACTTCGCCGAACTCACGAGCGATAAATGAGGAATAGAACTTGCAGTGTAAGAAGGCTTTCCAACAGTGGAACAGGCAGTTATGAATATCTGTTCCATTCTACCTGTTACATGCAGGTAATGTGGAGAAAACTGAGTAATTAAGAGCATCATAATTTGTACTTCAGGCAAGTGTTTGTATGATAATTCAAGGAAGATGATATGGGCGGGAAGTGTATAATGCATAACAGACTTGGGAAATTCTTATAAAATTATGGGAAGAAAATAGGAAAGAGATCACTTCTCAGGCCTAGATTGGCGTAATATTAAAATGTCTTTTAAAAATGCGTTGAGACATCAGGGTCAGAGTAAGAAGCAGCTGTGTAATTTTCTAAACATATTAATAAACCCGTTGGTTTAAAAATGGGCGAAGTTTCTTTATAAGATAAGTAACTAGTAGTTTCTCAAGAAGTACTCTGTTTCAAGGAGCCAGAGATGTTGATAACTTGAAAAGGTTAGGTTGTGCTTTCAGCACTTAGTCTTAGTAGACACTTATTTCTCCTTAAAAATTTCAGATTCCACAGAATTATATTTCTGTGGAATTTCTTCTAAATAACTCTGAACAAATGGGCTTAACACTGGGAACTAAATTACAACTGTGAGGGTTTTTGTATTCACGTAAAATTATTAATAATTATGTAATAATATCCGTTGTTTTTTAAAAGCCTCTCAGAAATGGCGGCATTAGTTAGCAGAGAATTACATAAATAATGACTAAGGTTACTGATTACCAATAGGAAGAAATGGAAGGAAGTTGTTTCTGGTCCACGTAAATTGAAAATATAAGTTTACTTATTTGTATGCAACGGCTATAGAATAATATGAAAAATGTCTGGCAGTATTCAAACTGTGTATCTTTCGCATTGACGTCGAGCTTATTACTCATGTTTTTTGCATAGTACCGAAGATAATACTGTAAAGCTGGCATACAGCAGTGGATAAAGCTTAACAATGACGTATCCACATTTTATGAAGCAGAGACTGTGTGAATTAATACCAAAATATAGATAAAAATAAAAAAAAAATAGTATGATATAAAAATGTCAGCGTTCGTATTGATGGAACTGGACTTTTGTAACACGTCAGGTGCATTAAGCATTCGGAATTAAAAATATTTTACAGAAGAGAAACCAAAATAACAAAAGAGGATTTCTTGATTCCCATTATGAGAAGAATTTCAAATATGAAATCCAGACAGAAAATTATTAATTTCTTTAATACTCTTTAGTGACTAGAATGGCGTCATGCAGACCAAGTTCTGCTGGTGGTCAAGGCTCAAACAACAACGCTAATTCCTAAGAAAGGACGGCCAAAATTTTGTTCTCCTTGGGGATACTGGGGATATTTTTCAGCTCCTCCAGATTTATTAATTTTTTTTTGGATTTTTAATGGGAGACTTTTCTGCATTTGACCTGAACAATGTGAATGTCAGCACTCACTGTATTGAATGTCGGGTTCAGTAAAATATTATTATATATTCGTATGCCTATTTAAATAATCAATTATGGCTCGTAACAACGAAATATTTGGACTATTCCCTGCAATTTATATTCATTGAAAACACCGTACACAGCTTGTGATAGTTTGCCAATTTAATATTACGATTCAGGCTACGGAGCTCGATTGTAGATGACACTGGAGTCCTTCTGTAACATTTGTATACGATTTTTCTATGCGTGATTTTGGTTCTTGACAACCCGTGTGTGAACTGAAGATCGAGGCGACACATACAAATTCATATATTAATACTGCGGCTTTCAGGATACCCTGAAGAAGGAGGCATTACTTTCCTCGAAATGTCATTACAAACTTGACACGCTACATCTCATATTAACATAAAGTTATAAATTTTAACCATCATGGAAATAACAGAACCTGAATTTATGCAGTCCGGCTGTGCAACGTGAAGCAAAGTCGTCTTTAACACTGCAATCACTCCGATAGAAATTCGCTGCATCTTATGCGCTTCGAATTGTTAGCCATACAGTCGCTTACAGTGTGAAGACATGTGCACTATTTCGTCACGTGCTGGTTTTATAATAGAAAGGAAACACTAGTCTCTTGCCCTCCGTTTGAACAACGCGTATTAGTTGTCCGTGACTGCTTGTTTAAAGCGCCCTGTACACTTTCAGTTAAACTGAGCGATTTTACTGTGTGACGTCATACTTGACGGAAAAATTGAGTAAACTGCGCAGGCCTCAGAACTGCCCTTTCCAGTCGTCTTTCACACAGGGAACTGCGCAGTTCACTCAGGAAATCCCACAGTTTCCTCAGTTTACCTACCGACACTTCGATGGCATCATCTAAAGGCACTTAATTCAATTCATGCAGCAGATGAGCATCGCATGATATATTCCTTTTCAAATACCACTTCTTACTCCACATTTTACGCTTTCTTTTCTTCTTTTCGGATAACATTATGGCCGATGTGGCTAGCAAACGGCAAACGACAGCCTTGTTTAATCGACCATAGTCACACGCATAAGAAGACAAACAGAACTGACCAAAAAAAACTGACAAACCTGATGAGAAGCCTGTGCTGTGCCAGAGAACATTCAGTTCAGTTTTTCGTGCAGTTTGACACAGTTAAACTGGACAGTTCACCTTAGAGCGTACGGGGTCTTTAAACCGTCTATTCGAGTGGCTCCCTTCATCTGCAACCGAGGGCGCTCAGTGCCTTGGTGTGAGGCAAGAGAATGTATCTGCAGTTTTAAATTTCTTTAAACACAAAACAGAAAAATTACTGTCGTCTGAGGTTTGACGCCTTGTTGTTTGGTACGCAGGTAACATTGTTTCGGAGGGAAGTGGTAAAAAGCATAAAACATGAACCACGTTGTGATAAACTAGAAATTTTATATGGCAGGTTCTCTTCGATGTCGCTAATATATTAGAAAATATAACGAAAATCACATTGAATCTAGTGTTGTGTTCATTAGGTCTGTTACAGAGACATGTGCTGCAGTACATACATGTTCTCTCCCGTGCATTAAGTGAAATCGTGATATTCACCCGCGTGGAGCTCACACTTCGTTGGATTTTACCTTGACATTGTAACTCTTTATATTATAATCCTCTTTTCTCGCGTTGAAACTGGTGCGTGTTTCAGTTTGTTTTTATTTAAGCATAGAATGACATATGAAGTTTCGTTGTGTCAGTTGGCCACATGTTTAATCGATATCAACAGTGACACTGACATGGAAACATTTAACCACAAGAGGGTCCGTCTGTTCGACTTGTAGTCCTCATTTCAACAGTGCAGAACAGAATGCTCTGCGCACTAGAAATCTGGGCTTAACGGCGTAAGTGTTCGCGAGAGCTTTTTAGATAACAAATTAGAAGGAATTTCCATAGTTTTATATTTGCCTACGTTAATAATATTCACTTGATATTTAGATTGCAACTCGGGCCTCTCTAATTTAACTTAAGCATATGTGGATTTTCTGTACTTTATCTAGATTGTTCTGCTGAAAGGCTGCGAAAAACATGAGAAACATCTGGGTATTGTTTTGGCGGTGCAACACCATCTCTGGCCTAGTCCGCCTTAACGTTGAGATTCTTAGTTGACACAATTAGACACAGGAGCGCGCACACACACACACACACACACACTCAAATCCGATAGGTCTCGTCTGAACGAATGATCAGGCCTTCGCAGAGACCACAACCTTCACAAAACACTATAAACCAAAGAGAAAAATATCCACGCCCTCATCGGAATTCGAACCCGCCATTACTGCAATCGAGCGGGCGTACTCCTACACTTTGAACCGCACGGCCACTGGTATCAGCCACATAGGGACGTAACACCTCGAACATTTGCTGCTATTTCTTAATGTGTAATTTTGAGTTATCATGTACAATATACATGGTTATGGAACTGTTAATTATCGAGTTATCGTGCTCTGTGTTTTTCCCCTTAGTTACCATAAAAAACGGCACGTATATTCGCTGTTGGTCACGATCCCGAAACCCGTTTTCGGTTGGGAGTTATGACAGTGGCACTCGTAAACAACAATTAATACACGTGTTATATTCGGTGGTAACTAAGCCTCGTTAGATAACAATACAACTGTAGACACTAAATGTTAATATTTTATTTTACCGTAAAAGCTGCATGACTTTGTCAGTAATTTGCCAGCAGAGCACTGTTACAGGACAAGAAGGTGTCAAAAAGCGTCGCACAGGCCTGCAAGACTCACAAAGCGGCGTGGGCCATATAGCTGCAAAGAACACAGTTGAGGGCCGCAGGCGTAATTTCCAGTGGAATACTTTTTAATAATCTTGTAATTAAATAAATTAAATAATTTTTAATTGTTAATTTTTTATTATTCTTAATTATGAGAAAGGGAGAAAAGTTGTTCTTATGAAATAAATATTTGTGTTTTTCCTAGCCGCCTTGAAATATTAATGACAGCAATTACATATATTTTCGACAAAAACTTTATCGTGTACTTGGCCCATGTATGATTTGGATGTATCTTCCAAATGTTCGTTATTCAGAGAAAAATTTGCTTGTTTTTATTCATATTAATAGTTGAGAACTTTTTTTAAAGAGAATCTGTCCGGTTTCTTTCCGTGAGACTTGCCAGTGGTTAAAAATTTCCCCTGAATGGGTGACGGGCCCAGAGCAGGGTAAGTCCAGTGGTAGGGTTGCTACCTTTAGCCTCTGGACGGGCTTACTTAGGGATGGCATTTCCTCCATTCCTGATGAAACAGTTACACCGCTGTGACTCGGTCGTCATTTCCTCTTTTGTGAGAACACGGTATACCACGAGAAGGTGAGGATGACTTTTGTGTAGGATAGGCTTTAGTATTACGCATCACTACCCCTTATACCCCTTTACAAAACATATTAAAATCAGCAGCAAATGAAAGTTTAGGAACAACAAAGAGGCGAAATAGGAGAAAATATTTAAAAATATGGGATGACCAAATAAAACGATTAATAGAAACAAAGAAAAAATCATATAGAAAATGGTTGAACTCAAAAAAACTAGAAGACAAACTGGAATACAAAAGAAACACTGCACTGGCTAAAAGACAAGTAAGAAAAAGACAAAGACTCTCCTGGGACAAATTTGTTACAAATTTAGAACATGACACATACAGGACTCAACCTAAAGTGTACAAAATTTTAAAACAAATTAGT
>Ga0136643_10001265_pt1 | contig 30392 bp, 31 predicted proteins | sample TergutLab28metaG_FD_96883 | JGI IMG/M metagenome (GOLD analysis project Ga0136643, IMG submission 96883) | Labiotermes labralis P1 segment gut microbial communities from Petit-Saut dam, French Guiana - Lab288 P1 (version 3) (version 3) | ecosystem: Host-associated > Arthropoda: Insects >... | reverse complement strand
GGAAATTCAAAAAATCACGTCCCTTCGACACTATTTTGCGTCGGGTCGTGATTTTTATTCTTTTGCTAATTTGGCTTGTATGAAGATTTTATTTCGACAATACGGTTAAATGCCATTTTGTTCGGGGCTGATGATTTGACATCTAGGCAAAAAAACGCATTTCTCATAAATTGGAAGCGGTCATTTTCGGTTGCATCTTTTATAGATGGCTCTGCAACAGCATTTTCTGCCACCATCAACGAATTTTCGTTAAACCTGTACCCTATTTCTTCATTTTCGTCATCAATTACCAAATAATCGTAAAGATTTGCTTTAATATTGACGGCGTTTTGAACACAAACCCAATGAATCGTACCTTTTACTTTGCGTCCTGTAAATCCCGAGCCGCTTTTTGTTTCTGGGTCATATGTAGCGTGAATTTCTACCACATTGCCATTTTCGTTCTTTACAACATTAGTGCATGTTATAAAATAAGCACCAGCAAGCCTCACTTCATTGTTTGGGTAAAGGCGGTGATATTTTGGCGGCGGCACTTCTTCAAAGTCATCCCTTTCGATATAAACTTCACGTCCAAAAGGAATTTGCCTTGTACCAAGTTCTGGATTTTTAGGGTTATTCGGCATTTCAAGCCATTCTATTTGACCTTCGGGATAGTTGGTTATAACTAACTTAATAGGGTCTAATACAGCCATGACAACCTTTGCATTAGGTGCTAAATCCTCACGCACAAAATGCTCTAGCATAGCAATGTCCACTTTTGAATGAGCCTTCGCCACACCAATTTCTTCGCAAAAATTACGAATTGCAGCAGGGCTGTATCCTCTACGCTTCATACCCCAAAATGTAAGAAGGCGTGGGTCATCCCAATCCTCAATAACACCATCTGCAATTAATTTGCGGATATTGCGCTTGCCTAAAATGGTATTGGTTAAATGTAGCTCCGCAAACTCAATTTGGCGTGGTTTTGGGGCAAATCCGCCTATATTTTCGATATACCAATCATAAAGCGGACGGTTGTTTTCAAATTCCAACCCGCAAAGGCTGTGAGTAATGCCTTCAATAGCATCACCAAGAGGATGAGCAAAGTCGTAAATGGGATAGATGCACCACGCATCACCTGTGCGATAATGCGAAGCGTGGATGATGCGATATATAACAGGGTCACGCATATTCATATTAGAGCTTGTCATGTCTATTTTTGCCCTCAATGTCTTTGCGCCGTTAGGAAATTCGCCCGCCTTCATTTTTTCAAAAAGGTCTAGGTTTTCTTCAACGCTACGCTCTCTGTATGGGCTGTTTTTGCCTGCTTGTGTTAATGTCCCTCGGTATTCACGCATTTGCTCTGCATTTAAATCACAGACATATGCCAGCCCTTTTTTTACAAGAACCAAAGCGTATTCGTAAAACTGCTGAAAATAATCCGATGCAAAATATACCCTATCTTTAAAATCGTAATCGAGCCAGCGTACGGATTCTTTTATAACATCAACATAATAGTCCATATCTTCTTTTGTGGGGTCTGTGTCGTCAAAGCGCAGGTTATAAAGCCCGCCGTATTGCTCTGCCAAACCATAATTTATGGTGATGGCTTTGGCGTGACCAATGTGAAGATATCCGCCGGGTTCGGGAGGATAGCGTGTGTGCAAAAGATGGATATTAGTCCCCAAATCCTCTTGTATAGCACGCTGTATAAAATTGCCTTGAATCATTTGAGTGCCTCCTTATTAAGACGGGTGGCTAATATGCGCCCCTACTATGCTCCCAATTTTGGCGTAGCTTCATTCGTGTCCAGTATTTTATGGACTACTGTTGGTTGGGATGTTTTTTCCACTGCCTCTTTTGTGATGATAACTTTTTGCGCATTTTCGTCAGAAGGAATGTCGTACATTACATCAACCATAAACCCTTCTACAATAGAGCGAAGACCTCTTGCGCCAATATTACGCTCTATTGCGAGCTTTGCTATTGCCACAACAGCTTCCTCGTCAAATTCAAGCTCTACTCCATCCATAGCAAAAAGCTCTTTATACTGCTTAATTAAAGCATTTTTTGGCTTGGTCATTATGGATACCAAAGCATCTTCATCCAACGCATTAAGCGATACAATTATAGGCAAGCGCCCAATAACCTCGGGAATAACACCAAAACGCTGTAAATCCTTTGTTGTAACCTGCTTTAACACTTCGTCGCTTTGCTTTTTTCCCTCACGAAGCTGTGAGCCAAAACCTATCATTTTTTTGTTTAGGCGGGCTTCGATAATTTTGTCCATGCCATCAAAAGCACCGCCGCAAATGAACAATATATTGGTGGTATCTATTTGAATAAAGTCTTGGTTGGGGTGCTTGCGCCCGCCTTGCGGCGGCACATTGGCAACAGTGCCTTCAAGTATTTTTAAAAGTGCCTGCTGAACACCCTCGCCGCTTACATCACGGGTGATAGAGCGGTTTTCAGAGCGGCGTGAAATTTTATCAATTTCATCAATATAGATAATACCGCGCTCTGCTTTTTCAATATCACCGTCAGCGGCTTGAATAAGGCGTAAAAGTATATTCTCTACATCTTCGCCAACATACCCTGCCTCTGTAAGGCTTGTGGCATCCGCAACGGCAAAGGGTACGTCAAGTAGCTTTGCGAGAGTTTGTGCCAAAAATGTTTTGCCTGTTCCTGTTGGGCCAAGCAATAACACATTGCTTTTTTGAAGCTCAACATCTGGTGAAATTTCATAACCACCAAAATTTGCGTCTTCGTAATCGCTTATATATTCGCCGGCATACTCGTGGGCAGCAGGGTGAACGTCTGATGGGAATATCTCTTGCCCAAAGCTGCGCTCTTTCATAATGCGCTTATTAAGCTCCGACACACGCTTATAGTGGTTATAAACCGCCACTGCCAAAGATTTTTTTGCAGCATCTTGCCCTATTACATACTGGTCTAGATGCGCAACAATTTCTTTTGGCTTATATATTTTAAAATCGGACAATGAAGTGCTTGTTTCACGTATTTCCATGTCTTCTAAAATATTAATGCATTGGTCGATACATTCGTTACAAATAAAAACACCATTTGGACCAGCAACAAAACGCCTAAATACTTCTCTTGTTTTGCCGCAAAAGCTGCAAAGTACATCCATGCTTTCTTTCATTCAAAGCACCTCATTTCTAGTTCAACTTTGTTATAATTTCATCTATCAGACCATATTCTTTTGCTTGGGAGGCAGACATGAAGTTGTCCCTGTCTGAATCTCTTTCAATGTTTTCGATGGGTTGTCCTGTGAGCTCGGACAACATTTTGTTAAGCCGCTCTTTTTCTTTAATAATTCGTTTGGCGTAAATTTCTACGTCGGATGCTTGTCCTCTTGCCCCGCCTGATGGTTGATGAATCATTATTTCTGAATTCGGCAAAGCAAAACGCTTGCCCTTTGCCCCGCCTGCAAGCAAAAACGCACCCATGCTCGCCGCCATTCCAACGCATATGGTTGAAACATCGGGCTTAATAAAATTCATGGTGTCGTAAATTGCAAGGCCAGCGGAAATAGAGCCTCCGGGGCTGTTGATGTAGAAGCTAATATCACGCTCTGGATATTCTGCCGCCAAAAACAACAGTTGAGCCACTATTAAATTGGCTGTGCGGTCTGTAACGGGGTCGCCCAAAAATATTATGCCGTCTTTTAAAAGGCGGGAATATATATCATAAGAACGCTCGCCACGGTTGGTTTGCTCCACAACCATTGGCACTAGGGTCATTTCAGGTCTTTCGTTAAATTCAAAACTATTCATTATCTTTTGTTCCTCCTTGTGCTCGTGTCAATAATTCATATTATTTTTCTGATGCTGATTCTTTTTCCCCGAATTCTTTTCCAACGGCATGTTCTCTTATCAAGCTCAAAGCCTTCTTGCCCTTTAAATCTTTTTCAATAGAGGTCAAGCCCTCATTGCCAACGGCTCTTAAAAACTCCTCCATAGGCATTTCGTACAATGTTACAAGACGCTCAATTTCAGCATCATATTCTTCTTGGGTAAGTGTGATATTTTCTTGACGTACAATGGCATCCACTGCAAGACGGCCTTTAACATTTTTAAAGGCTGGCTCTTGATACATTGAAACAACCGCATCAATACCTTGTCCGGTCATTTGCAAGTATCTTTCAAAATCCATACCTTGGCGTTCGATGCTTTCTGCAAAAAGGCTGATAAGACGGCGTGTTTCCGCTTCTATCATGGCTGTTGGGATAAAATCATTCACTTTATCCGCCAATGCATCCGCCAATTCATTTTCAATTTCCAGCTTATTGTATTCTGCTTTTCTCTCAGACATTTTCGCCTTAAGGTCAGCTTTATATTCGTCCAATGTATCAAATTCGGATATCTCTTGAGCAAACATATCGTCGATTTCTGGCAGTTCACGCTGTTTTATTTCAATTAACTTGCATTTGAATACGGCTGGCTTGCCTGCAAGCTCTGGGGCGTGGTAGGCTTCTGGAAAGTTTACATTAACATCAAATTCTTCATCAATATTTTTGCCTTCAATTTGTTCTTCAAAGCCCTCGATAAAACTGCCGCTGCCAAGAACAAGTTCGTGTCCTTGTGCCGTACCGCCGGCAAAAGCCACACCATCCATATATCCCGCAAAATCAAATACAACAGTATCGCCATTTTTTGCTGGACGGTCATCAACGCTTACAATACGGGCATTGCGCTCTCTTTCGCGTTCAATATGCGTCATAACTTCGTCGTCGGTTGCATCGTCATCACGAAGGGTGTACTCCAAGCCTTTATAGTCTTTTACTTCAATAACGGGACGGACAAAAACCTCGACAACAATTTCTGCGCCGCCACCTTCACTTGCTTCAAATTTTGTAACATCGGGGCGGGAAACCACGTCAACATCATGCTCTAAACAAGCGTCATCAAAGGCATCTTGGAAGCAAAACTCCAAAGCATCGCTATGGAAAAAGTCCTTTCCATATTGCTTTTCTACCATAGCACGAGGCACACGCCCCTTGCGAAAGCCGGGAAAATTCAATTTATTACGGTTTTTAAGATACGCCTGCTGCACGGCACCCTCAAACTCTTTTTCACCAATATGCAGGGCAAGCTGCACAAAGCTATCTCCCTTAATTTCCAAAACCGATTTTTGTGTGTTGTCCGACATTATATTTCCTCCTAATTGTAATTTCAAATGGTATCCAAACATTATACCACAGCGCAAAGTTGATGTCTAGCATATTTTGCAAACAAAAACACCATCCGAATATTAGATGGTGTTTCATTAAAATTTCATAAAGCATTTAACGCATGTAAATACGGAAAGAAAAAGTAACCATGTGATACACCGAAGGGTCAACCGAGGATTGTACTGCAAATATAAAAGTGTCGGGTATCATGCCCCATACCTCATGGTCGTCATCAAGGTCGTTAAACGTGGCATTCAGCTCCAATTCTAGTTCCAATATTTCTTCAGCAGAAATGATTCGGTGGCACCAACCTCCACCATGCCAATTAATCCATGGGTCAGCTAGATTTGTAAAAGAAGGGTCTTGCAACTGTGGAGCAATCCATTTGTTTATTACTACTTCAGTGTTCTTTCTTACGAATGCATGTATGAATTCTTCCTCTTCATATATGCTTACAAAATTATTACTCTCAAATGCATTAATTAAATCATGTTGAGCTACGGCTAAAACATAAGTATCGTCGAAAGGAAATTCCCTATTGGAGTTTGCCCATAATGGGACTGCTACGATTATAAATGCCAAAATACCTATAACTAGAAATGCCCCGACTTTACTCAAACCAAAATTGTTTTTAACCACAGTATCCACCTCCATACAAAATTGCAATTATTATTGTCCGCAGATATGAAATGAAGAATGGGATGTAAGTACACCTATTGGAGTGCCGCAGGTTGCACATTCTACTAAATATACACGCTCGTGCCAAGTATAGTTACACAAAGATGGCAAACCAAATAAAAATGGAACCCAATGTGAGCCACTACCTGATGAGGAACTTACAAAAACCTTATTCCTTGGACCAAAAAGGCAACTTGAGCGACTATTTCGTGTTAAGGGATAGCTGTTTGCAATAGTGGAGTATACCATTGCTTCAAAACTATCAAACACTGAAAGCTCACCAGCTTCAACTCTAGCCCAAAAGCCCGCTAAATTATTATTTGCAATATACTCCTGCTTAATACCAAAAACTTCAAGTGTAAAAAACTGTTCTACATAAGAATTCGATTTAACGTAGTCGCAACCGTACAAAATACAGTCATCTGTATGTATGTGGTTGCAATAGTACACATGGCTACAATCACCATAATCATCACAAGCTGATGCGGTCATTGCAAAACCAATAACCATTACCATTGACACGATTGCACCTAAAAATACCTTTTTCATTTTTGTTACCTCCTATAAAATAATTTTTTGCGTACTTTACGTACGGCTTTTAGGAAGGCAACCCGAAGGCAACCCGAAGGCAACCCGAAGGCAACCCGAAGGCAACCTTATATAAATACACTACTATTGTATCACAATTCATTTGTACAGTCAAGACTTTTGTGCCAAAATTTTCATATTTTTCAACTATCTTGTGAAGCAAATGAATAAATAAAAACCCCCTTGCGGGGGTTGGTTGATTTTTAGGCTTCTACGGCTTCTGCAACTGGGTATACAGAAACTTTCTTTTTGGTTTTGCCCATGCGCTCGTAGCTTACTCTGCCGTCAACAAGAGCAAAAAGGCTATCATCCTTGCCGCGACCTACGTTGTTGCCTGGGTGAATTTTTGTGCCGCGCTGGGTGTAAAGGATGTTGCCCGCACGCACAACTTGCCCGTCAGCACGTTTTGCGCCAAGGCGTTTTGACATTGACTCACGGCCGTTGCGGGAGGAGCCTACGCCCTTTTTAGAAGCAAAAAATTGCAAATTCATTTTAATCATTGCTATCACCTTTTCGTTATAATTTTAATTTGGTTTTTGTAGCTGTCCCTAATTTGCTCAATGCCAAAAATCATGGATTGGGTAATTAGTGTAGCTTCTTTGGTTGGTTCAAATTCAAAGTCAATAAAGTCGCTGTCTTTAAACTCTACACTGCATTTCACACCAAGGCGGCTTTTAATAAAATTGACTGCCGTGATGACCAAAGCCGACACCCCAGCGCATACAATAGGGTCACCGTGATTGTGTATCTTAAAGCGGCATATGTTGCCGTTTTTGTTGTGGTATAGCTCAACTTTTATCATAAAATTTATTATGCGTTGATAGACTCGATTTTAACAGCTGTAAACGGCTGTCTGTGTCCTACTTTTCTTGAATAGGCTTTTTTGGGCTTGTATTTAAAAGCCACAACCTTTTTGTGCTTGCCCTGCTCCAAAACATCTGCCACAACAGTAGCACCTGCAACATATGGAGCACCTGCCTTGCCGTCAACAAACAATACTTTGTCAAAAGTAAATTTGCTGCCTGCTTCTGCTTCCAATTTTTCCACTTTAATAGTGTCCCCAGCGGAAACTTTATATTGCTTACCGCCTGTTTCAATAATTGCGTACATTTTTTCATCACCTTTAATTTTAGACTCACCGACGAGGTAATCATCGAGATTTTAAGACCTCTAGCCGAGTGGCATACTTACACGAACAAACACTATACCACAAAACATAAAGACTGTCAACACTTTTTTACGAAGTTTTTATTCTTCATCATCTTCCGTTAAACTCATATTTTCGTCGCTGTTAAGCTCGCTCACACTGCGGAGCTTTCTTCTTAATACATTTGAGCGTGTGGTTTTAAGATTATCCAACATCTTGTCTGCATCTTTAATTTTATCTTGTGCCTTGTCCAACGCCCCAGCAAACTTTTCAAATTCAGCCTTCACGGCACGTAAGGTGTCCCAGACTTCTTGCGAGCGTTGTTCTATTGCAAGGGTTTTAAAGCCCATCCGCAAAGAGCTTAAAAATGCGGAAAGGGTTGTTGCCCCAACTACTGTAACCTTATATTTGTCCCGCAGTTCCTCAAAAAGGGAGGTGTTTTGTACCACCTCGGCATACAGACCCTCCGTTGGTAAAAACATGAGGGCAAAGTCCGTGGTTGTTGGTTGCACAATGTATTTTTCGCTAATTCCTTTTGCTTCGTTTCTTATGCGGGTTGCTAGTGCCTTGCGGGCTTCGTCAATGCTCGCTTTGTCTTCGGCATCCAATAAACGGTTGTAGTCTTCTATCGGAAATTTGGAGTCTATGGGCAAAAGCAGCGGAGCATCACCGCTTCCTGGTAGCTTTACCACAAAGTCAACACGCCTATTATCCGCAATCGTCGCATTTGCCTCGTATTGGTTTGGGGCGAGGATGTCTGCCAAAAGCCATTCCAAACGTACCTCGCCGTATGTACCACGGTCTTTCACATTGGTAAGGGCATTTTTAAGGCTTTTTGCGTCAGCGGCAAGGCTTTTCATTTCGCCCAGCCCTTGCTGTACGCTGTCTAACTGCTTGCTCACCAATTCAAAAGACTGCGTTAAACGTGTTTCCAATGTGCTTTGCAGTTTTTCGTCAACAACACGTTGCATGTTTTCTAAACGTTTTTCGTTACTATCTTGAAGCGATTTTATTTGTGCTTCCAAAGTAGCGTTAATTCTGTCTAGTTGCTTGCTTGCTTCTTCACGACTTTCCTTTAATGTGTTTTGCACACTTTTTTGTATTTCTCCAAAATGGGCGAATTGCTCTCTTGTCCCGCTTGCAATTTGATGGGATACTTCAAGGCGTTGCTCCTGCGCCGCTTGGCGTAAAAGTGTGTCAATTTGCTTGCTGGCATCTTCTCTATTTGTCTTTTTTCTGCCTAAAAGTGAAAGGACGATTATTGCTGCAAGCATTGCTACTATCACGGCATTAAAAATCATTTGAATGTCAAAATCCACAATGCACCTCCTTTATTTTTTAAGCTCGTTTATAAAGCGCACAAAAATAGGATGCGGACGGTTTGGTCGGGATTTAAATTGTGGGGCAAACAATACTCCAAAGTGGAATTTGTTGCTTGGCAATTCGATTATTTCAGCAAGTTTACCATCGCCGCCTTTGCCGCTTATTTTCATACCGACCTCTTCAAATTGAGGTATGTATTTTGCATCAAATTCATAGCGATGCCTGTGGCGTTCGCTTATTTTTTCGCTGTTATATATGCTGTATGCCAAGCTATCTTTGGTGATAACGCAATCATATGCACCCTTGCGCAAGCCCTCTTCGGGATTAAAAAATATGGGATGCGGCGTTTCTTCGTGAAATTCTGTAGAATTTGCGCCATCAAGCCCTATTACATTGCGGGCAAATTCTATCGCCATTGCCCCCATACCCATCCCAATTCCCAAACAAGGGATGTTATTTTCACGAACAAATTTTGCCGTGGCAATTTTGCCCTCAAAGCCACGCTCGCCAAAACCACCGCCTATTATAATCCCATGTGAGCCATCTAACAGTTCAAATTTGCTTCTTTCAATATCTTCTGCGGCAACCCAGTTTATATCAACCCTAGTGCCTGTGGCAAATGTGGCGGCTTTTAGTGCTTCTATCAGCGAAAGATAGGCATCGGGCAAAGTGGTATATTTGCCAACGACAGATATTTTTACGCTATCAACGGCATTTCTGCCAGCTTCAACCATATTTTTCCATTCAGTCAAGTTAGGAGTTTTTTCTTCCAAACCTAACTTTTTAAGGGCAAATTTTGCAAGATTTTCTTCTTCAAGTAAAAGCGGCACATCGTAAATTGTGTCGCAGTCAATATTTTGCACCACTGCTTCCTTTGGCACATTGCAAAATAATGATAGCTTGTCCCTAATGCCTGCATCCAACGGCAAAGTGGTGCGGCATACAATGACATCCGGTTGTATACCAAGCGAGAGCAAGGTTTTAACGCTATGCTGGGTAGGCTTTGTTTTAATTTCGCCGCCTTTTTCAAGATACGGCAAAAGGGTAACGTGAATGTAAAGTACATTCTCACGCCCCACGTCAAATGCCATTTGGCGTATTGCTTCCATAAACGGCAATGACTCAATGTCGCCTGCTGTACCGCCAATTTCGGTTATAACAATATCGGGTTCAGGCGTACGGCTTTTTGCCACGCTTTTTGTTAAATGTTTTATATAGTCGGTTATATGCGGGATAACCTGCACGGTTTTGCCGCCGTAATAGCCTTTGCGCTCTCTATCCATAACCGCTTGATAAATTTTGCCGCTTGTTATATTAGAATTTGCAGTCAAATTTTCGTCCGTAAATCTTTCATAATGCCCAACGTCTGCGTCGCATTCTGCACCATCTTCTGTAACAAAAATTTCGCCGTGTTGTATGGGCGACATCATGCTGGGGTCTATATTTATATAAGGGTCAAATTTTTGGTTGGCAACTTTATATCCTCTTGATTTTAGCAACTGTCCCAAAGAAGCCGCCGTTATCCCCTTACCAAGCCCAGATGCAACGCCCCCTGTTACGAAAATATACTTTGTTTGTGTGTCCAAAATACCCATCTCCTCTCATTTTTTCAAAATATAAACCCCGCATTTAACGGGGTTTTAAAACTGGCGTGTTTTGCACGCCTACTAATTCATAAAATTAATGATGTTTTCAGTGTAGTCTTGCAATAATTCATGGCGCATATACTCCAACAAATGATTTATTAAAGCAACAGCTTGGGCTCTTGTCATGTATTGCTGCGGATGCAAGTTGCCGTTTTCGTCTGGTGAAATAAGACCAATTCTTGCGGCGGCGTTAATGTCGTTCATTGCCCAGTATGCTATATTGTGGCTGTCTGCAAATGGTGCTATAGGAATATCCAGCCCCAAAATTGACAAACCAAGCGAACGAAGCGTTGTAACATAGGCCTCTTGACGGGTTATTGGCAAGTCGGGATGGAAATGCCCGTCGCCACGCCCAACAGCAATACCAGCGTCATTTACAGCCCGTAAAAAAGCGTAGTCCCATCTATTTGGCCAAAGGTCGGGGAAAAGCAAGTTTACTTGCACGGGACGGTTATTGCGTGGTGCTGGCGGGTTAAGCAAAGCATCATCAACAGGCAGTTTTATAGCGCGAGCCAGCATTGTAAAAAACTCTGCACGATTTATGGCTTGGTCTAATGGGAAAAACTCTGGAGGGGTGGTTCGTACGTCAATAATTTGCATGGCATAAAGCCTGCGCACATCTTGATATGCAGGATGCCCCCTAAATGCAGTTAAATTTGGTGCAATCAACTGCTCAAAGCGGTTAAAATTGCGGATGGTAGTACGTCCAGCCGTGGGCTGCCCGTAAAACTGATTAGGCATAACAGTGATTAAATAATTCAACCCGCTTTGATTATGGGTTATTTCACGATAATTGCCAAAAAAGCTGATAAGGGTTGGTTCGTTTTGGCTGTATTCAAGCTCTTTGCTAACTGCAACGCTTGGTACAAGCTGGTATTGCATTTGCCAAGTAGGTTCTATCACAATGCCGTTTAAGCGATGGGTTTCGGTAGCCGCCCAAGCAGATTCAAAGCCGTAAATTTCACCAATAACCATATGGGTAACAGAGCCGCCCGTTGTGTTAAACACGGCTTCCATACTAACATCACCGCGGTAATAGGTAACACCCGGAGTAATATCACGAATAACGCTAATTTGATGACCAGAGCGTGTTGCGTCTATTGTAAAAGTTTGCCCATTAATAATTTGGGTTTCCGTCCAGCTCGCCACAGTATATGTTTCGACAATTTGGTTGCCTACCCTGTGCCAGTTTACATTAAACAAGATGTTGCGGTTAAGAGAAACACCAGCAGCAGTCATAGCAGATGGACGTATAATATAGCGGACTGTGCGTGTGCCAGCTTCCTCGCTTGCATTTCTTCCCCGTGTGTTTGTTACTATGATGTCGATAAGACCCTCAAACTCTACAGGCTCACCTCCGCCAAGCCACAACATTTCTTTGTAGACAAGGTTGCGGGCGGTAAAATTGCCAGCATTTCCTGTATTTGGCTGAGTTAGCAATATGTCCGTGGTAAGCGGAAGGCGCACGCCTTCTGTTATACCCCCAAAAAAGCCTATTTGCCCAACCCGAGCAAAAGCAATAGTGGCGGGCATAGCAACCATTATGGCTAGTATCGCTAAAAATACTCCAAACTTTAATTTTCTCATTGCCGGATACCTCCATTGTTTCATAAATTAATCAACCAAAATGATTCTGGCGTGAGCAGTACCTGCCGCACCGCTGGCTGGTGCAAGAGATAGAGCATCAGCTTCCATCATAATAAGCACTTGGTCGCCTGCTTGCAAATATCTCTGCGGTACAACGGCGTTATTGCGACCTATCAAGGTTGTGCCGTCAAGGGTTATCATCATCGTGTTGTTTGCATTTGAAAGGACATTCCATTGATTTGTAACAGGGTTTTGCACCATAACATCACGTAGCATAAAGTTTCCGTCATTGTCGGCAACATTGCTGACCAAAGTACCCCGTACGGAGCGGTTTGCAAATGGATGCTCCATAATATGTGTTGCTCTTGCCCCGTCGGTGACAATGGTGAAAACTTGCTCAAAAACGGAGTCCTCCGTATATGTCAAAAAGTTGTTGATGTTTCGCTCGCCGCCGACAGGCATGAAAATTGTCTGTGTGTCTATTGTAAATTCACGCTGTATTGGTGTAAAGACCCAATTATTACCAAAGAGCTGGGACATGGACTCCACACGGAAACTTTGACCATCCCACACGTGGGTTACACGGGCACGCATAATTTGCAATGCAGATGTGTCGGGGCGTGAAGCAATGTCAACCACAGCCGCAATGCCAGCACCACCCATTACAACGGAAGCGTAATCCCCCGGCAAAATATCAAAACCGCTTACCAAACGCCCATTTCTGCGTACAATAGTGCCGCTGTCTGTGTTAATAGGCGTTGCGGGGCTTTGAGCAAGGAAAAATTGACCGCTATTTGCAAATACAACCGTATCTGCCGGCAAACGTTCTTCTCTTTGCGAGCGGAAGCTGACCATTGTTACACGTTCACCTGCAAAGTGGTTTTCAAGGGCAATGTAGACAGTAGCACCACCACGTCCAAATAGGCGCAAAGCCTCGTCCCTTGTTATACGGCGATTATTGTAAAAATATGAAATATTTGGGTTTGCAAGGTTGAATTGACCAACATAGTTAAAATTCACCCAGCCAGCTTGTGAAAGGCTTTGGGCATGTTCGACAGACATAGTTTGTTGAATTGTGTTAATACCTGTAAGGCTACCACGTACGATATTTGTTATATGCCGTGCGCTGCCTTCTATTGTCATTTCTATAATAGACGAAATTTGGTGTCCCGGGGCTAAAATAGCTTCGTTCACGAGCAATCTTGCCCAATCGCCGACTTGGATGTTAAGCGGAGTTATTCTTCGTCCTTCACGGGTAATAAATGTGCCATGTGCCATTTCAAACCAAGCCGTTTGCCCATTTTCTTGTTCAAACAAAATGGAGGTGTGGCTGGGGTGATGCACGATGTTTGTAATGCGTCCATAGCGCATAATATAATTAGACACAGCAGAAATAAAGGAGATAACTTCAGGGTCATCCGCTGCTGGCCTTATAAATACAATATCACCAGGCACAATGGATGCCACAGTAGTGGCAAGAGGGTTAAAGGCAAAAGAAGGGAAAAGCTGGCTAATGTAAGAAACATGCATTTGCGTGTCCCAATGAGAAATGCGTTGTACCATCATTTCTTGCTGGAAATAACGCATTACACGGCGGTTGCCGTCCCAGTCTATAACCACCATATATCCAAAGTTGGGATTATTTTCCACAACAAGCCCACGGAATTCATCCACCAAAACAGGCAAGCCAACAAAAGAAATTGCTACGACCGTATTGTTGCGCATGTAAAGGCGCAATGTTTGTCCAAAAGGCAGGGTTGCAACATTATAACGCTGGCTGTCCATCAGCAAATAATTAATGCCGTTATTATTGGAAATAAGACCATCCGCCATTGAAAAAATTCGGCGGTCATCACCCGACGCTGTCGTAACAAGCGTTATTGTCATTTCGGCAGGGTCAATAGAAAACAGCGTCCCGTACTGCACTGCTTCAACAGCAGAATGCATAACGTGAACATACCATACAGTACCGTCTGCGGGATGAACAAAATATTCGATAGTGTCTCCGTAAACAAGCATATTAAGTCCACCGAGATCACCATTGTTAAAAACAACAGCATCCAGCGTGTTTGGCTGTGCGGCAGGGTTTACAACGGTGCTTCGCTGTAGCACATCCACAGTTCCGTCGCCAAGGCGCACAAAGATGTTTTGCCATGCGGAAACTTGAGCAGTTTGCTCCAATTCGGTATCTTGAATACGGGCAACCGTGCCTGTTCTGCGCTCTAATCCTAATATATCCATGAAAATTGTGTCCATATTTGAAAGAACTTGCGCCATTTGTCCACGGGTAATATTTTGGCGGGGGTCAAAGTTAAGCCCGCTACCATTCATAATATTTGCCGCTAAAATATTTTCGACAGCAACAAGATATTCTGGAGCAATATTACGCCAATCTTCAAAACGATATACATGTGTAAGGGTGGCTTGCGGGTTAAATTGACCATCACCAAAAGCTATGACGGCATTGTAAATCATAAAAGCCACTTCTTGACGGGTTGCCGTGCCAAAAAGGTTAAAATCTATTGGAATGACATCTTGCTCTATTGCAAGGGTAGAATACCCTATGTTTACCGTCATTTGGGTGTTTGCAATAGCACCCGTTTCTGCTATAATTTCAGCCCCGCGAGCGGTTGCGGCCCCACTTTGTCCCATTGCACGCATTACTGAATTAAGAACTTCTTGGCGGGTAATATTGTCATTAGGGCGAAAAAAGTTATCTTCGCCGTGCATTGTACCAAGTGCAATACCACGCACAGCCGCTTCTGCAGGCCAAATATAGCCAAGGTCGGCAAAGTTTGCGTTGTTTATTAGTGCATTTGCTTGCGGTCGTCCAACAAAAGTTTGCCTTACCTCGTCTGTTAATATGAAAATATCGCCAAATGCTGGCACAGAAGACAAAATCATCATTGCAACAAGTGCAACTATTCCAAATCTTTTTCTCAAAACATCACCCCTTTACTGTTCCCACGCACGAATTTCGATTCTTTCAATAACAACATCTACAACAGGCTGGTGGTTTGGCGGAACAAGAGGCGGGTTGCCGTAAGGGTCTATAACCTCTACCACTGCAATAGAATCCACCACATCCATACCATAAAATACTTGTCCAAAAACAGTATGCCTAAAATCTAAAAAGGGTGCACCTCCATACTGCAAATAATGCCGCAGGAAGTCTTCGGGCATAATATCTCTATATAATACTGGGCTGCCGTCGTGAGGACTTTCACCAGCTGACGCGCCTAAAAGATTTTCCAAAATAAAAGTAAGCTCATCTGTCTGATTTTGATTAAGCTCATAGTTACGCACTATAAAAAATTGGCTGCTGTTAGAGTTTGGCGCACCTGTATTTGCCATAGACAACGCACCGCGGATGTGCTGCAAATTTGACGAAAGCTCGCTACCAAAGCCCTGCCCCCAAATACTTTCCCCGCCACGCCCTGTCCCCAAAGGGTCGCCGCTTTGTATCATAAAGTCATGTATAACACGATGAAAAATCACCCCATCGTAATAACCGTTTTGAGCATGTGTTACGAAGTTGCGCACAGCAAGCGGAGCGTGTTCTGGAAACAAACGGATGTGAATTTCACCGTGGTTTGTGTGTACTACGGCATAATATTCTCCTGCCTGCGGCAGTGCAAGCTGGTTTGCCAAAGCATCTTGGTTTGGCGGGGCAAAACTTGTAAAACCTGCAAGACTATCCGGCTCTGCTCCTAAAAAAAGCTCCAAGCTGTCTGCGGAATCACTGCAAGCCGACATAACAAACACAGCACCTAGCACAACTAAACTTCCAGAAATTTTTCTTAAAAATTTATTCATAAGGTCAATAACTTCCTTTCGACAAAGTTTTTGTAAAATATTACATAATACCTATTAAAAAAGTATTATACTACATTTTTGCCATTCGCTCAAGTTAAAATTCAATAAAAAAGTATTTCGTTTTGGTTACAGTTTTTATACAAAATAACTTTTTGAATTGACGTGCGGATTATATTGACTTATAATGCAAATATGAAATAAATGTGGGCGGATTTCTGCACCAAATTGTAGATAGGAGCGTCAATATAATGGCGAAAACACTTTCGAAATCAAAAACTTTAAATATACGTAAATCTGTAATAGTTGCTGGCTTGGCGGCTGTATTTGCCGTGTCTGCGGTTATTGCACAACCTGTTTTTGCTAACAATGCGGCTGTCTCCGAGCAAACAACAGACTATGCGCAAAATTTGGTTGACGGCATTTCTAGCCAGCTAGTGCCGCAGCGTGTTGGTGCTATGGGTGTTACAATAACAGGAAGGTTGCCTCGCATTGCAATGCAGCAAGGCTTTGAAGAGCAAATTAGAATACTAAATACACGTTTTTTAACTCAGTTTGACGATTTTTTAGATGCGCACAGAACAAGAGCATCTAGGCTGGAATACTCATTTGAAGTATCTGTGTCTGGTGAGGCATTTGATGAAATAGGACAATTTGTTTCTGTTATAATTACCATGCGTGCCGTTGGGGCAAATACAACGGAAGCTGCCGCAACAACAGTAATAAATGCACAAACCTTCGAAGCAGTCTCTTTAAGCGACATACATCCAAATGCTTTGCAACTTATAAGCAATAGACTTGTTGAGAGTGCCCAAGCCCAACCAAGGCTTCACAACAGCAATTTTAACGGTATTAACAGCAATCATCCATTTTATTTAGAAAATGATTCGATAGTAATACCATTTGCATCTGGTGCATTTACCATTGCTCATAGGAATGTGCGGACTGTTACTTTCCCTATGGCGGCGTTTCAGCATGAATTAATTCCGTTAAATCACATAATGACATTACCTCCAGAGCAATATAATGTTGTTTTAGTAAATCTTGCACGTGGTCTTCGTGACTTTGGGTATACAACGACATTACCCAGTCCTGCAACTCAAACTGTGAACATTTTGCAAAATGGAATGTTGATTTCTTCTGTAACCCTTGGAGAAAACTCTTACTTTTACCGTGATGCCGAAGCGGCTAGGTCGCTTGAACTTGCGCCAAGGCTACACCCTGAAATTGCAAACCGCGTAATGGTTCCTATGTCGTTTTTTAGGGACATCATGGGTATGGCAACAACTGTAACACCGCAAGGTGTATTGATTTCTGTTTTTAACCAAGCACTAATACCAACAGACGGACAGAATCAAAATGAAATAGGCTTAACAGACGGACAAACTACTTTAAGCGAATAGACTCTTTTCACAATACTTTTGACCTCCTTAAGCAAAATGGCCTCCTTCGGGGGCTGTTTTTGCATGGCTGGCTATAATTGAGGTGGCAATTTGAAATATTTTATTGAAAGTAGCTGGGATGGGCTTGCGAAAGCGATGTCAGCGGATTTGGATTTGCAAATGCAAAAAAAGGCAATGATAGTAACGGACAACAATGTTGCTCCGCTTTTTTTAAACGAGGTGAGAAAGGCTCTTTGCGGCGTGCCTTGGCAAATATCAAACCATATAATCCCAGCAGGGGAAGGTAGTAAAAACTTTAGGGCTTTAACTGAAGTTTTGCAGGCGATGCATGAAGCTGGCTTGGATAGGGGGTCGGTCGTATTTGCGCTTGGCGGCGGCGTGGTGTCCGACATTGCGGGCTTTGCGGCATCGTGCTATATGAGGGGCATCAATTATATAAATTTGCCGACAACTCTTTTATCGCAGGCAGATTCTGCTATTGGCGGCAAAACAGGCATAGATTTTATGGGGCAAAAAAACCTGATTGGCACTTTTCACGCACCACATCTTGTTTACACAAACATTGCCGCTTTAAATACTTTGCCGCAACAAGATTATATTTCGGGGTTGGCAGAAGTAATAAAATATGGCATAATATATGATAGAGGGTTATTGGAATTTTTATACGATAACACTCAGGCGGTATTGGAGCGCGATGAAGCCACTGTATTGCATATTGTGCGTCGTTCTTGTGCAATTAAAACAGAAGTTGTTATGCAGGATGAAAAAGATAAAGGCCTGCGGCAAATTTTGAATTTTGGACATACAGTGGGTCATGCGGTTGAAAGTCTGTCAGAATTTACTTTGCCCCATGGGTATTGTGTAGCTATAGGCATGGCACAGGAGTTGCAGTATTTAGTAAAAAATCGCGGCTTGACTCAAAATGAGGCAGACTTTGCAATAAATTTGATAAAAGCGTATGGATTACCGACACAACACAATTTTTCGCAAGAACAAATTTTTGAACAGATGAAAAGGGACAAAAAAACGGTTAATGGCAAAGTTGCTATAATTGGCATTTCAAAACTTGGGGAGTGGTGTAATGAAAATTTTTAAAAAATGGGTGCTGCCCATAGGTTTGGTGGTCTTGGTTGTTGCCATTGACCAATTTACAAAATGGCTTACAGTGCGCAATATACCGTTAGGGGAGCGGCGTTCGGTGATAGACGGCGTGTTTTCGTTGCACCATATTCAAAACACGGGCATGTCTTTTGGATTATTTCAAGGCGGACGCTGGATTTTTGTCGCTATAACTATCCTGCTTATAGCGGCTATGATTTACTATTATGTTAAACACGTGCCTAAAAGCCGCTTGGGTACAGGAATTCGCATAGCTATTCTTGTACTTATAGGAGGTGCGTTGGGCAATTTTTATGACAGGGCTTTCCTTGGATATGTAATAGACATGCTTTTTGTAGAGTTCATCCACTTCCCATTTATTTTTAACATGGCAGATGTATTTGTGGTTTGCTCCGTTATTGCGTTGGCTATCATGTCATTTTTTGTGAAGGAAGAACCGAAAAAGACAAAATTGTCTAGGAAATTAAAAAATGAGTAGCGGGAGCCGTTTGGACGTTTATGTCCAGCAACAAGCAGGTGTGGTAAGCCGAAATAACGCCCAAAAATTAATTGAAGCGGGCAATGTTACTGTTAACGGAAAGACTCAGAAAACGAATTATCGTTTACGTGACGGCGACAAAGTTGAAATAGACATTCCAGAGCCTAAAAATTTAGAAATTCTACCCCAAGACATTCCGCTTGAAATTGTTTATGAAGATAGTGATGTAATCGTGATAAATAAACCGAAAGGTATGGTTGTACACCCAGCCGCTGGGCATTATGAAAAAACATTAGTAAATGCCTTAATGCATCACGCAAAAGACAGTCTTTCGGGAATAAATGGTGTTATGCGCCCGGGTATTGTTCATCGTATAGATAAGGATACATCTGGGCTTTTGGTTGTAGCAAAAAATGACAATTCCCATAATGCGCTTGCAGAGCAATTTGCATCACACAGTATAAAACGTGAGTATATTGCTATTGTTCATGGGAGGGTTAAACAAAACGGCACAATAGACATACCCATTGCCCGTCATAAAAATGACCGTAAAAAAATGGCACCTGACAAAAATGGACGGCGAGCTGTAACACATTATGAAATAATTGAGAGTATGGGAAATTTCACATTGATAAAATGCCGTCTTGAAACAGGGCGAACCCATCAAATTAGGGTGCATATGGCATATATTAACCACCCTGTGCTGGGTGATGCTGTTTATTGTAACAGTAGGCAGTTTTTTGGGCTTGGGGGGCAGGCTCTTCATGCAAGGATGCTTGGGTTTATCCATCCAAACGGCGAATATATGGAATTTGTCACAGATTTGCCGCAATATTTCGATGAAGCTCTTACAAAATTGAGAAAAAATTTAAAATAGGGCAGACATAAAACAAATAATTGCGTAAGTGTTAATAGGGGGCGAAGTATTTTGAAAAATAGAAAAAAGATAGTTATAATCGTTGGTGCTTTGATTATTTTGCTGGCGGGTGGAATTGCATTGCTTTATCCGTCAGGCATGAGGAATATTGAGTTACAGGGCATTGACCTAACTACTCTTGACAATGGAAGTTACACTGGAACTTTTGAACGAGGTCGTTTTACAAATACATTGACCGTCCATGTCGAAAACAATAGGATTGTGAGTATTGAAATTGTTGATGATGTATTTGGGTCTGGAATTACAAATGCTTCTGATGAAGTATTCAGCAGAGTTATCGCAATGCAAGATACAAGGATTGACACTGTTTCTGGGGCAACAGCCACTACAGATGCGTACCTAAAAGCGATTGAAAATGCTTTGCTGCGATAAAGCGGGCTTTTATTAAGGGGATGATAATTTGAAATGGAGCGAGATGTTTGACAAGGAAAATGAGCCGACTTTTGTTCAAGTTGGGGATTATATCGATTCTTCTTTGTGGCATGATTTGCACAATCATTTGCAGCAGGCGCACAATATAAAGCCGAAGCTGTCGTATAGTAGCTGCAATATGGAGCAAGGTGCGTGGAAAGGCTGGAATGTTAAATATCAAAAAAGCAGCAAATCTTTGTGTACTCTTTATCCGAAACAGGGATATTTGCTTTTGTTAGTACCCATTGGGCTTGCGCAAATGGACGAAGCGGAAATGCTTATGCCGTTATGTTCGGAATATACACAGAAAATTTTTAAGCAGACTACTGCTGGGCGGACTGGCAAGTCTTTGGCTTTTGAAGTGAAGAGTGAAGAAATTTTGCAAGATGTTAAAAATCTGATTACAATTCGGGTGAAGTAAAATGATAAAGTATGTAGAAAAGACTGATTATGAGCTATGTATGGCAGTTGCAGAAGGACAGCACGCTGCCTTTGACGAGCTTTTAAACCGCTATAAAAACCTTGTGTACTCGGTTGTATTGCGTATGGTCAACGACCGCGAAGATGCAAACGACCAAGCGCAAGAGGTTTTTATAAAAATATATAAAAATATCGAAAAGTATCGACCTGATTATAAATTTTCCACATGGGTCATTAAAATTGCTACAAATCATGTAATTGATTTTAGGCGGCGCACCAAAAATGAAGCGCAAGTAGCGTATTTGGAAGCTACGGACGATGTGCCTGTAGGTATCGAGCAATCCCCAGAGGATACATATATTGCCAAAGAACAAACGGAAACATTGGCTCACATGATAGAAGAATTGCCAGAAATGTACCGCTTGCCTATTGTTTTGTACCACCAGCAAGGGTTGAGCTATCAAGAAATTTCAGAGATTGTGGATGAACCCATGTCGAAAGTAAAAAACCGCATTTTTAGGGCACGTAAATTGCTAAAAGAGAGTTTGTTAAGCGGAAATATGAAAAGAGGTGAAAGTTATGGCATGTGAAAAATATAGCGAATTGATGATGCAATATATGGACGGTGTTTTGACGGCGGACGGCAAAGCAAACCTTGACGAACACATGAATATTTGCGAAGGATGCCAAGAAGACTTTGCCGCATATAATGAAATTTTGCAGGGTATAAATGATGCCGTAGAAATTGTTGAAGCCCCCGCAGACTTTGCTTCATCTGTAATGGCAAAAGTATCCGAGCTTAATCTTTACGCACCAAAGCAAGTAAAAGCACGGTCAAGCGAAAGGTTGATAGACGGAATAATTTTTGCAGCGTGGCTTGTTTTTGCTGTTACTATTTTTGCTGGTGCAGCCCTTGCTATTTTTGGAGAACAAATTGTGGAATGGGCAAATACACAAGGTTTTTACGCTTTATCCGAGATTTTGTACTCAATGTCAAATTTTGTTGCAACTGTTACCACAGCTATCGCTGGGCTTTTTAGCAATATGGGTGAGTCTGCAGGCGGCACAACGATTTTTTACAGCATGGCTTTCTTGGTGCTTTTTATTGGTTTGGTGTTATTGCAAATATATATTGCTCCAAAGAAGAAAACGCTTGCTATTAGAGAGGATAATATCGAGTAGCCTGTGAAAGGGGAGTCGGCATGGAACCTATGGTGGGATTTGCGGTGTTTTTTGGCCTAATGGCTTTGGCGGCTTTTTCTATTGCTTTTGTGCAACATAGAGAAAAGTGTGCTGAAAAAATTGCAGAAAATACGGATGCGTTGGAAGAAACTGATACCAAAGTTCACACAGATGTGCGTTTAAGAAATGTGCCTACATCCCGATTAAAAAAGCGAACAAAATATATGACTACAGTACAGGGTCATATAGGAATAGGTATTAGCCTTGCTTTTATGGTGCCGCTTTTGCTAACTTTAAACGATATTTTCTTTTGGCTGGCATTTGGAAGTGCTGCCGTAACTGCAATTTTTCTTTTTGTGCAATGGGCAAGAAAAAATAGTGTCAAAGGAACGATTCGCAAATGAGCCTTACAAAGGATGACATTAAAATTTTGGGAATAGAAACATCTTGCGATGAAACAGCCGCCGCTGTTGTTATAAACGGCGGTTTTGTTGCGTCTAATGTAATTTTTTCTCAAATAGACATTCATAAAATACATGGGGGAGTTGTGCCGGAAATTGCTGCCCGCAACCATATAGGTAAAATTGACATTGTGGTGCAAAATGCTCTTGACGAAGCAGGCTTGGGGCTGAACGATATTAACGCAGTTGCCGCAACACACGGGCCTGGGCTTATTGGTGCGCTTTTGGTGGGAATGAATTTTGCAAAAGGGTTGAGTTTTGCCGCAAATATTCCGCTTATTGGCATTAACCACCTTGAAGGACATATTGCGTCGGCATATTTAGAAAATTCTAATTTTACACCCCCTTTTGTAGCATTAATTGTTTCTGGAGGGCATAATCACCTTGTTCATGTAACGGATTATGGGAAATACGAAGTTTTGGGAAGAACTCACGACGACGCTGCTGGGGAAGCCTTTGATAAAGTGGCTCGTAATCTTGGGTTGCCGTATCCTGGCGGGGTGCAGATTGACCGCCTTGCAAAAGAGGGCGGCCCGCAAGCCATTGCCTTCCCAAGGGCAAAACTTGAAAATTTATTAGATTTTAGTTTTAGTGGTTTAAAATCAGCAGTTTTGAACTATATAAACGGAGCAAAAATGAAAGGGCAAGAGCTTAATCACGCAGATATTGCGGCATCTTTTCAAGAGGCTGTAGTGGATGTTCTTGTAAAAAATGCAGTTCATGCTTGTCAAACTGTTGGCAGCAGTAAGCTGGCGGTGGTTGGCGGTGTTGCTTGCAATAGCCGCTTGCGTGAGCTTTTAACGCAAAAATGTGCAGAGCTAAACATAGCTTTGCACATCCCAAAACCAATTTTTTGTACGGATAATGCGGCGATGATAGCCGCCGCAGGGTATCATCATTACATCAAAGGGAATTTTGCAGACATGTCATTAAATGGAACTCCCAGCTTAATGCTTTAATGCTTGTCATCCTTGCTGCCATCCATTTTTTCGTGCATCGTTCTATTTTCTGCAAGTTGACTTTCTTGCAGTTTTGAACTTTCTTGATACATATTACTTATAGCCATCTGTTTTGCAGCATTTATACCCGCAATACCTCTATTTAACTTTGTAAGTTGGTTGTTCTCCCAGTCGTCATTTCCAAAACCTGTTTGAACATGGACTGTAATATCGGCACTTGGAGCAAAACCAATTTTCACGTAATTTCTGTTTTCACTGGACAAGGCTTGATTAAGTTGTGATGCCTTGCTAGATAAAACAGCCCTCGTGCGGCTTAATTGTGAAATACTGTCTTTTTGAATTGCAATCGATGTTAAATTTTTGATATTGTTTTGTCTTTTGCTCTCTTCGGCTTCTTCTTTGGTTTTATGCTGCTCGTCTTCATTTGTTCTTCGTTCGTCTGGGGTTGTGGCGTCTTCAATAACTGCTTTTTTGAGGGTTGCTTCCAGCTCCATCAAAGCCTTTTCTCGCTCTGCCCGCCCATTCATAATATCGGATATTTGCTGAAAAATTCCCGAAATAATTCTTGACCTTATTTCTTTATCCATAGCAGACGAACTTATCTCATTGATTTGTGTTTTTAGCTTTGAAACAAGCTCATCTTCACGTTTGCGTATATGTAATTCTACTTCTTTGCTTTGAATAATACGTTGCAATATAGCCTCTCTGCGCGTACTTCTATTGCCGGTCAGCCTTTCGTTTCCAAAAATCCCCGATGTTCTTGAACCAACCGTGGTTGTAGAGGAATTGCTTTGCTGTATAATCATGTTAGCGCACTCCTTCCGTGGAATATACTTTAACCTTATATCGGTAACTGACTTGCTTTTCTTAATATTCGTGAACAAAAAATAATTTTTCAAAAAAAGTGTTGACAAATATTTTTGGGTATGATATATTGTTGTTAGCACTCATATTGAGTGAGTGCTAACAATTTACGACAACGATGTCGAACAAAGTGGGGTGGAACTGTAAAATGCCGAAAATGAATGAAAGAAAAATGAAAATATTAGAGGCTGTTATAAGTGATTATATAGTTAGCGCAGAGCCCATTGGCTCACGCACCATAGCCAAAAAGTATGATTTTGGGCTCAGCTCCGCCACCATTCGCAATGAAATGAGCGACCTTGAAGAAATGGGCTATGTGGTTGCTCTTCACGCCTCCAGCGGACGTGTTCCTTCTAATAAAGGGTATAGGCTATATGTTGACAATGTGATGAAGAAGCGGCGTTTGTCGGCATCGGAAAGGGAGCTCTTGACGCAGGCTCTGCAAAACGAATCAGGAAAAATGGATAATATAATGCGTGAAATTGCCCAAGCGGTTTCTCACATCACAAATTACACAATAATAGCTACAGAACCTCTTGCAAAATCCCATAAAATACGCCAAATACAGCTTATTATAATTGAAGGCCCTATTGTGGCTGTGGTAATTATAACCGACCAAAATGCCGTGAAAAATAAAGTTGTGGTTATGCCGAATGTTATGACTCAAGGGCTTATTAGAAGGGTTTCGGAAGCATTGACAATGCTATTGCAAGACTCTGTTGCCGAAGACTTTAACCAAATATACGCTGGCATGATGCGTCATCGTTTTAAAGAAATGGGCTTGGAGGATGTGTCTGTTGACACGATTTTTGCTGCCATACGTGAAGCATTGTATGCCGCAAACATTACGCAAATCCACACAATAGGCATCAAAAGAATTCTTGATTTTCCCGAATTTTCAGACTTGGAAAAAGCACGTGCAATAGTTGGAACACTGGAAGAGAAGGAAAATTTGTACGCACTTTTGGGCGGAATAGATGATGGTAATGTGCAAATTGTTATAGGTGAAGAAAATGAAAATACAGGTTTAAAAGATTGCTCTGTGATAAGAGCAAAAATTAGCGTGAACAACCATATGACAGGAAACATTGCTATTATTGGGCCGACACGCATGGATTACGCGCAGGTTATGTCGGTTTTGCAAACAGTTTTGTCAACTTTTGGAATAGAATAAGGAGAATAAATTATGGATGAAAACAAAGAAGTGCTGGACGGTGAATTGGTGGAAGAAAATGAAGAAGCTGCCGAGCAAGAACAGCAAGAGCCTAGTGAATTAGAGCAAATGCAAGCATTAAATGCCGCTTTAATCAACAAATTACAGCAAGTTACGGCGGATTATGAAAATTTTCGTAACCGCAATGAAAAAGAAAAGACGCATATGTATGACCGTGGTATAATGAATTTTGCCGAGGCTCTATTGCCCATTATAGATAATTTTGCCCTTGCTACAAAAAATGCCGACCCTAACGACGGCTTTGTCAAAGGTGTGTTAATGATACAAAACCAGTTGGCGCATATGTTTGAAGCTATTGGCATGAAGTCAATCCCTGCTGTGGGTGAAACTTTTGATATAAATCTACATTCCGCTGTTAGTCATGTTAAAGATGACACAAAGGGAGAGCAAGAGATTGTGGAGGAGCTGCAAAAGGGCTACATCTACAAAGATGCCGTTGTACGTCATGCGGTTGTTGTTGTTGCGAATTAAGGAGGGCAAAATGATAAATTCATTTGACCACAAGGCTTTTTTGGCGGCGGTTGTTAGGCAAGATGCAGAGGGTTTGCGAGAATTTTTTGTCAATGAAGCGGTGATAAATTGGCACGACAGTAACGAAAGCCTGAATGTGGATGAATATATCCGTGCAAATTGCGAATACCCCGGTGAATGGAGCGGCGTTTGCGAGAGAGTTGAGCATTTTGGTGATTTAGTAGTTACTGCGTCAAAGATATTTAGTGATGAGCTTGCTTTTTATGTAGTGTCTTTCATCAAATTAACGCAGTGCGGGAAGATTTCGCAATTAGATGAATATTTTGCCGCCATTGAAGAAGTGCCGCGATGGCGCAAAGATATGAAAATTGGGTGTCCAATCAAAAAAGGAGATTTAAAATGATACGGCATATTGTTGCATGGAATTTTAAACCCGAGCTGTCGCAGGAAGAGCGGCTGGCGGCTGGGCAAAAGGTTAAAGATGAGCTAGAAGCATTAAAAGGAGTTATTCCCGGCATTATTGAGTTGAAGGTGTATTTAAACCTGCTTGCTTCAAGCAATAGAGATGTTGTTCTTGATAGTCTTTATGAGAGCGAAGCGGCTTTGGAAAATTATCAGGTTCATCCCGAGCATGAGAGGGTTGCGACGTTTGTGCGTGGTGTGATGGTAGACAGAGCTTGTGTTGACTATTGTGAGTAATGAAATTAAAATATAAAAAACTAAAAAATGGAGGAAGAAAAAATATGAGCAAAATTATTGGAATTGATTTAGGAACTACGAATAGCTGTGTGTCTGTTATGGAGGGCGGTAAGCCTGTTGTTATCCCAAACAGTGAAGGTGGGCGCACCACCCCGTCTATTGTTGGTTTTACAAAAAGCGGCGAGCGTTTGGTGGGCGAAGCGGCGAAGCGTCAAGCGGTGACCAACCCCGAAAACACGGTAATGTCTATTAAAAGATTAATGGGAACAAAAAAGAAAATAACTGTTGATGGCAAAGAGTACACGCCACAGGAAGTTTCTGCGATGATACTGCAAAAGTTAAAGGCGGATGCCGAGGCGTATTTGGGCGGCACTGTTAAAGAGGCGGTAATTACTGTGCCTGCGTATTTTGGTGATGATGAGCGTCAAGCGACTATTGACGCAGGGCGCATTGCGGGTTTTGATGTAAAGCGTATTATAAATGAGCCGACTTCTGCCGCTTTGGGATATGGACTAGAAAATGAAAATGACCAAAAAATATTGGTTTACGACCTTGGCGGCGGCACATTCGACGTGTCTGTTATCGAAATTGGCGACGGGGTTGTTGAGGTTTTGTCCACCAACGGCGTAAACCACCTTGGCGGCGATGACTTTGACGAGCGTATTATTGAATTTTTGGTCAAAGAATTTAAAAATACCGAGGGTATCGACCTTTCCAAAGATAAAGCCGCTATGCAACGTATCAAAGTGGAGGCAGAAAAAGCGAAAAAAGAGCTTTCTACCGTTACACAAACGGACATTAATATTCCGTTTATCACTGCAAACCAAGATGGACCAAAGCATATGGATGTAAAGCTGACCCGTGCGAAGTTTAACGAGCTAACGGCAGATTTGGTAGAAAAAACTATTGAGCCAGTGCATTTGGCATTAAAAGATGCTGGAATTTCTGCCAGTCAGCTTACCCGTGTACTTTTGGTGGGCGGCTCTACCCGCATACCTGCCATTCAAGATGCTGTGCAAAAAATCACTGGGCATGAGCCGTTTAAAGGCATTAATCCTGACGAGTGCGTGGCTATTGGCGCGGCAATTCAAGGCGGCAAATTAAGTGGCGACGAAAGCCTTAAAGACTTAATTCTTGTGGACGTTACCCCGCTTACATTGGGCATTGAAACCCTTGGCGGCGTGGCAACCCCGCTTATTGACCGCAACACATCCATACCCGCCAACAAAACCCAAGTGTTTTCCACGGCGGCGGACAACCAAACGGCTGTTGATATTGTTATTACGCAAGGCGAGCGTCAATTTGCAAGGGATAACAAGATTTTAGGCACTTTCAAACTTGACGGCATTTTGCCTGCTCCACGTGGCATTCCGCAAATTGAGGTTAAATTTGACATCGATGCAAACGGCATTGTAAATGTGTCTGCAACGGACAAAGGCACGGGCAAAGCGCAACAAATTACCATCACGGCAAGCACAAAAATGTCCGATGAGGACATCCAAAAGGCTGTGGATGAGGCAAAGCAATTTGAAGCGGCGGACAAAGAGCGCAAAGAAATTGTGGATACCAAAAACGAGGCAGATGCCCTTATTTTCCAAACTGAAAAACTGCTTAAAGACCACGAGGAAGTTGTTGTGGACGAGGACAAAACCCGTGTTGAGGAAGTGCTTGGTAAGTTGAAAGAAACTAACGAGAGCATGAATATCGAAGAAATGACGAAAGAAAATGCTGATGCGCTTATGTCGGATATTGCCGCTGTGAATGAGGTTATGCAAGAGGTGGCTGGTAAGATTTATCAAGCAGCCGCTGAAAAAGCACAGGCAGAGCAGGCGGCAGAGGGTGCTGGGCAGATGAATGATGACGGCAGTTTCGAGGGCGAGTACGAAGAAAAGAAGTGAGGCGACTGCTAATTAGGGATTGCGTGGCAATTCTTTAAAAAACGGGCTTGGTTTCGGCGGGTTTTTTCGCCGAAACCAATTTGTCCGTTAAACTTCTATTTTAATGATTAACATGAATGGGGATAAATATGGCAAAGCAGGATTATTACGAGCTTTTGGGCATTAACAAGGGAGCGAGTGAAGAAGAGATAAAAAAGGCGCACAGGGCGGCGGTGAAAAAATATCACCCCGACAACAATGCTGGGGATAAAGCCGCCGAGGAGAAGTTTAAGGAAATAAACGAAGCCTATGGCGTGTTAAGTGACCCCGAAAAAAAGGCACAGTATGACCGTTTTGGACATTCGGCGGCTGGCGGCGGTTATAGCGGCGGTCAGGGAGGCTTTGGTGGTTTTGACGGCTTTGATTTTAGCGACATTATTAGCCAAATGATGGGCGGCGGCGGTCGCCGTCGTGGCCCTGCACCCGGCAATCATGTAGAAACTACTATTAATGTAGACTTCATGGACAGCATAAACGGCGTAACACGTGAAATAGAGCTTAATATAAAGGACACATGCGACACATGCCGTGGCAGCGGCGCAAAGGCGGGTACTGTTCCCGAAAGCTGCCGTGCTTGTAATGGAAGCGGGCAAGTGCGCCAAGCCGTGCAAACGATGCTGGGGTATATGGAAACCACAACCACCTGCAAAACTTGCCGTGGAAAAGGCAAAATTATAAAAGAAAAATGCGGCGGCTGTAGTGGTATTGGGAAAAAGGCGAAAAGCCGCATTGTTGTGGTAAAAGTGCCAAAGGGAATAGAAAGCGGGCAGCAAATTCGTTTTAGCGGACAAGGCGAGGCGGGCGACATTGGTGCGCCAAAGGGCGACCTTTTTGTACGCATAAATGTTGTGCCGCACAAAGAATTTAAACGCCGAGGCAATAATTTGTATTTGGACAAAAACATTACATTTGCACAAGCGGCTTTGGGGGCGGAAATTATCATTGAAACCCCGTATGGCGAAGAACGCCACAATGTGGCGGCAGGCACACAAACAGGCACAAGCATGAATTTGCGCGGCAAAGGCGTACCTTATATAAGCCAGCCCAACCGCACGGGTGATTTAACCGTAACCCTTAATGTGGTTGTGCCAAAAAATTTGACTGACAACCAAAAGGAATTACTGCGACAATTTGCCGAAGGCGAAGGCGAAAATATCGAAACACTTGATAGTGGTAAAAAAGGCATTTTTGGCAAGCGTAAAAAGTAGGGGCGGCTTCAAGCCGCCTTTTTTGTTTAAAAATTTCCAATGTAACCTAGTTTTTCCTCTTATAATAACATAAAATTCGGCAAAACATAACTACGCAAGCATTGCAACAATGTTATACCGTAAAAACCGTATATGTTGTAATTTTTGGCATATGCGGCTGTAAAAACGGAGGATTTTGTTAAAAATTGATGACAAAATAAGCGTGAATATTGTAAAGCGCGTCTTGTTATGTTATCCTACATCTATCGTTTTATCCCAGCATTACGTGTTGCGACACAAATATTACAAATCAGTTACGATTTATATTTTTGTGTTGACATACCGTGTGCCAACTGATAAAATGGTTGTGTAACTCAAAAAATGGAAGGTCTTGCCATGTGTTTTAGCGTCCCAAAGGCTTCCCACCCTCGGGGCAAAATGCCAAAACACACAGCATTAAGGCTAAAACCGCTTCGTCATTGCGGGCTCGACCCGCAATCTCACTCAACAACGGCGTAAAAATGAGTACGTTTTGTGTGGGGCTGTGCTTCGAGCACGACATGTAGCGGTAAACCCGCCAACCATGGTAAAAGGGCAAATGCCCTAAAAACAAAATCCAATTTCTTTAAAGGAGGAATTTACGCAATGAATTTAAGAAGAAAAATTGCGTCGCTG